>OKRU01000940.1_pt1 | contig 29396 bp, 20 predicted proteins | sample 1601131 | NCBI WGS metagenome assembly OKRU01 (sample SAMEA3541558, study PRJEB24748) | human gut metagenome | biome: human gut; feature: human-associated habitat; material: faeces | place: China | collected 2012
CCCTATATTTGCGCAGTTTTAACTAAAGTGTGCAATTATACGCATGGAACAAGAACAACGGTTCATTGACTATATCGAACAAAGCATCGTACAAAACTGGGACAGAAATGCCCTGACAGACTACAAAGGAATAACTCTACAATATAAAGATGTTGCCCGTAAAATTGCAAAATTTCATATCGTATTGGAAAGCGCCGGTATTCAGCCCGGTGATAAAATAGCCGTATGTGGTCGTAACAGCGCTCATTGGGCGGTCTGTTTTCTGGCAACAGTGACTTATGGTGCCGTAATTGTTCCTATTCTTCACGAGTTCAAGGCAGACAATATACACAATATCGTCAACCACTCCGAAGCCAAGCTCCTTTTTGTCGGCGACCAGGCTTGGGAGAACTTGAACGAAGAAGCCATGCCGCTGCTTATGGGAGTCGTCCTGCTGACGGATTTCACTCCGGTCGTCTGCCGGGATGAACGGCTCATGGAAGCGTTCGAGCATCGAAACGCCATCTACGGCTCACGTTATCCCAAGAACTTCCGTCCCGAACATATCTGCTACCGCAAGGAACAATCGCCCGAAGAGTTGGCGGTCATCAATTATACATCCGGCACCACCGGCTATTCTAAAGGCGTAATGCTGCCCTACCGCAGTTTATGGTCCAACATAGCCTACTGCCACGAGATGTTGCCCGTACGTCCCGGCGACCATATCGTATCCATGCTCCCTTTGGGACACGTTTTCGGTATGGTATACGATTTCCTTTACGGCTTCTCGGCAGGCGCGCACCTCTACTTTCTTACCCGTATGCCGTCGCCAAAGATTATCGCACAGTCATTCTCCGAAATCAAGCCGCGCGTCATATCCTGTGTACCGCTCATCGTAGAGAAGATTATCAAGAAAAATATCCTGCCTCTTATAGACAACAAAATCGGTAAACTATTGCTGCGGATGCCTATTGTCAATGACAAGATAAAGGCCGATATGCGCAAGAAAGCAATGGATGTTTTCGGCGGTAACTTCGATGAAATCATTATCGGTGGCGCGCCTTTCAATGCCGATGTGGAACGTTTCCTCAAACAGATAGGATTCCCCTATACCATTGCCTACGGTATGACGGAATGTGGTCCTATCATCTGCTCCAGCCGTTGGGAAACCCTGAAGCTCGCTTCTTGCGGAAAAGCCACCACCCGTATGGAAGTAAAGATAGACTCTCCCGACCCTCAGCACGTAGCGGGCGAAATTATCTGCCGGGGAACCAACCTTATGCTGGGCTATTACAAGAATGCAGAAGCCACTTCTCAAATAATAGACGTCAACGGCTGGCTGCACACAGGCGACCTTGCCACGATGGATGCCGACGGTTATGTCACCGTACGCGGACGCAGTAAGAATATGCTTCTCACTTCCAGCGGACAGAACATTTATCCCGAAGAGATAGAAAGCAAACTGAACAATATGCCATACGTATCAGAGTCATTGATTGTATTGCAGCACGACAAACTCGTAGCCCTGATATATCCCGACTTTGACGACGCCTTTGCCCATGGCTTGCAGCAAGCCGATATAGAGAAAGTAATGGAAGCCAACCGGAATGAGTTGAACCAACTGCTGCCGGCATATTGCCAGATTACTAAAGTGAAAATACACTTTGAGGAATTTGAAAAGACAGCCAAAAAGAGCATCAAACGCTTCATGTATCAGGAAGCCAAAGGCTGAAATCCTTAAAAAACATATAGCAAGAAGTATGATTTTATAAGAAGTGTTATAAAACATGCTTTTTTTCTTGGATAATTTGCAGATTTCCCAATTGTCCGTATCTTTGCAATGTGTTTTTCATAGTATTAGATTTAAGATTAACAAAGGTTGGAGTACAGCGGTACTCCTTTTTTTATGCCCGTACATTTCAGCACCCCTGTTTTTCCTTCGCGTCATTGCATTTTCATATGCCGGAAATGAAAATCCCGGAATATTAATTATCTTTACGGAAAAATAGAAGGAAATGGATATAGATACATTTATCAACAATTACCGGGAAGCATTCGGACAGCAAACCGAACTTCCCATCGCTTTCTGGTACTCCGACCGGCCGGAAGCTCCGACAGAGAAAGTAAGCGGATGCTTCTTTAAAAGCATGGCGCAGGTCAGGAGCGGAAAGACAATCAGCCTCAACGCGGAAACAATAGGCTGCGGTGGCGGCAAGTTTTACACAGGATTTACAGATATGCCGGAGCATGTACCCGGCTTCGTTTCCTTGAAAGAGAAGTACAAGAAAACGCCTGAAATGGTTGTCGACTTCATACAGGAGATACAAGTGCCTAAAGCCGAAAAAGCCTGGATGCACTTTACACGAATCGATAATCTGGTGTCTTTCGACAAAGCGGAAGGTATACTGTTCCTTGCAACTCCCGACGTATTAGCCGGATTGACCACGTGGGCGTTTTTCGACAGTAACGCGTTCGACATGGTTTCTGCACCATTCGGTTCCGGTTGTTGCTCTGTTGTGACGCAAACGGTTCTTGAAAATCGGAAGCAGGGCAAAAGGACGTTTATAGGATTCTTCGATCCGTCTGTCCGTCCTTATTTTGAGGCGGATTTACTAAGCTTTACCATACCTATGTCCCGATTCAAGGAAATGTATCACACCATGCGCGAAAGCTGCCTGTTCGATACACGCGCCTGGGGCAAAATCAAAGATAGAATACAAAACGCACGGAAAGAAACAACGCCTTTCAATCATTTAAATATATCCTTCGAAATTCGTCCGGACATTTCATTGCGTGAGGTGACGATAGAGGACGCCACCGCCATATATCATGCCATTGATACCCATCGCGACTATATGCGCACTTGGCTGCCGTTTGTCGACAACCTGAAATCCGCGGCCGATGAGGAAAGTTTTTTGAAAGGAGTTCTCTCCGTCCCTGCCGACAGCTACGAACCGATATTCGGCATCTGGAATAAACAAAATGAAATTTGCGGACTGGTAGGTTTCCATTTCTCCGACTTCGCCAATCATCGTACGGAAATCGGCTATTGGTTATTGCCTGAATATCAACATCAAGGAATTATGACCGCCTGTGTTCGCCGCCTGTGCCAATGGGCGGTCGAAGCCAAAGATATAAAACGCATACAAATCCGTTGCGCCACAGGCAATACCGCAAGTAACGGCATTCCCGTCCGGCTTGGTTTCCGTCTGGAAGGAACGGAACGTGCCGGAGAATTGTTGGCTTCGGGAGAGTATGCGGATATACATGTATATAGCATTTTGAAAGAAGAGCTTATGGAACAACAAATTCAACTCAACGAGCACAACAAACAGGAATACCCGCCCATGCACACCACCGAACATATCGTTAATCAGACAATGATTAGATTATTCGGTTGCGGCCGCTCTGTCTCCGCTCATATAGAGCGTAAGAAAAGCAAATTGGATTATCGATTGAACGCCTGCCCTACGGAAAAGCAAATAAAGAGCCTGGAAGAAGCGGTTAATGAAGTGATAGCACGGCACCTGCCCGTCACTACCGAATTCATCACTCAGGAAGAAGCTAAGGGCAGGTTCGATTTGGAACGGTTACCGGAAGATGCTTCGGAAACCGTACGTGTAGTAAAAGTCGGTGATTATGACGAATGCCTTTGTATCGGTACACATGTTGCCAATACTTCCGAGATAGGAACTTTCAAAATTATCAGCCACGACTGGGATGAAGAAAGCAAGCGTTGGCGGATGCGTTTTAAATTAGTATAAAAATCAATCAATTTTAAATAAAAAGATAGCAATATTGGCATTATACAAGTAAAATAGTCAGCCATTCAATGACAATTAGTCAATAAAGTCAGTATAAGCTTGCTGGCATGAGGTTTGCAATATAGTAGGTGAACGACGGTTCAAGACGTAAATAATGAAAGCCGAAAGACGGACATTGAAAAGCGCTGAGAACCGAAGTTCGGAATAAACCGAATGTATAACTTTTAAAAGATAGGAGACTATGATTATGATGCCTGTAAGAAGAACTCAGAATTGGTTACCAAGTATCTTTAACGATTTCTTTGATAACGATTGGATGGTAAAAGCCAATGCAACCGCTCCAGCCATCAACGTTTTTGAAACGGAAAAAGAATACAAAGTAGAGTTGGCCGCTCCCGGAATGACAAAAGAAGACTTCAACGTACATATCGATGAAGAAAACAATCTGGTCATCAGCATGGAGAAGAAAACGGAAAACAAGGAAGAGAGCAATAAAGATGAAAAGAAAGAAGGTCGCTATCTGCGTCGCGAGTTCTCATACTCCAAATTCCAACAGACAATGATCCTTCCGGACGACGTCGACAAAGAGAAGATTTCCGCTCAAGTGGAAAACGGTGTGTTGAATATCAATCTGCCGAAATTCACCGAGCAGGAAAAGGAAAAAACTAAAAAATTCATTGACGTAAAATAAAGTAATCGGTAATTAGAGAATGCCCCGGTGCAAATCTTTGCATCGGGGCATTCATGTATCGGATCAGTATTTTGACTATTTCTTTTTTCCTTTCAGAAAACGGTCTGTCAGCCATTTGCGCACAGGCTCATCATAGAGTTTCAAGCAGGCATAGGCAAGAATGAAAGCACTGATAAAGGTCAATATCATATAAGGAATACTCTCTACGATAGTTGCATTATGGTTGCATACCCAAGCCGTATAAGTATATACCAACGGGAAATGTGTTATGTATACCGGATACGAAATATCTCCTAGGAATTTGCATATAGCGGTAGAGCGTTTACCGGTCACTTTGCCACCCGCTCCCATAGAAACAATCACAGGAAAAACAAAAAGAATACAGCAAGCTTCATAAAGCCCGTTCATCCAGAAGTGATTTTCACCGCCCAAACGGGGGAAAGCCATAACTATCACAATCATCAGACTGCACCACCAGAACGCCCGCTTTTTAATATGAACCAGCCATCCTAAACGGGATAACAGCAATCCGCCAAAGAAAGGATACATCAGCCGGACAAGCCCTACATATTGCTGCTCCCAGTTCAATGCCCAGCCACCGACAATATCTCCCGTAGGTGCAGTTAGGCAACGGTGCACCGTAAAACATCCCGCCACCAAAACCAAAACGGACAAAGCTGTTTTATTGAACTTGCGGATGAACAGCGCATAAAGAATATTACCTATGTATTCGTAATAGAGCGACCAGGCCGGTCCGTTCAACGGATGCATTTCCGTCCAACCGCGAATGTCCCACTTCAGAGGAAGCGGAAGCAAAGTACATCCCAACAGCATCACCAATAACATGGTTCCGACCGATGTGTTCTGAATAGCCGGAAAACATGGTGACTCCTGAAAATAGAAGAATACCGCACCTATAATGCTTCCCACTATAACCATAGGATGCAAACGAATTATACGCCGCTTGAAGAAAGTACCGACACTCATCCTGTTCCAACGGTCGTCATAAGCATAACCGATAACAAAACCGGAAAGCATAAAGAAAAAATCCACCGCCAAATAACCGTGATTGATAAGTTGCTCCAAATGACTGCCGCCGGAATGTGCTTCCAACAGATGGAAAGCAACAACCATTACAGAAGCTACGCCACGAAGCCCGTCAAGAATTTCATAATGCGGCTTTGAAGCGAGGTAAGAGTTTTGTGTGTTCATTTTGGTATAAGATATTTATTAATTCGCGTGTAAAGGTAATAAAAAAGGTCATAGGAATAATAAGGCGGTATCCCCTTTTCAATTGCTTTTTCTGTAACTTTTTACCGCCCAGATATTGGCTACTGCGGCAAAAGCAAGCAGAGCCCCCAGTTGAGGAAGCAACTCGGCGAAACCACCGCCGCGAAGATATATCGTACGCATTACTTCTACAAAATACCTTAACGGATTGATACGGGTAATCCATTGTGCCCATTCGGGCATACTATGAATAGGAGTAAAAAGACCGCTCATTAAAATAAGTACGAGCATAAAAAACCACATGACAAACATGGCTTGCTGCAGCGTTGACGAATGATTGGATATAACCAGGCCAAAACCGGAAACCACCGGAAGAAATATCAGTGCGAAACCGTAGATTGTGAGAAAATGCCCGGCAGGCAAAATTCCATAAAGCAACCAGGCAAGGACAAAACAAATGGTAAGCACCACAAATCCTATCAACCAATAAGGTATCAACTTGGCAGCGATAAACGTGAATTTATTGACCGGTGTCACATTGATTTGTTCAATAGTCCCCGCTTCTTTCTCTCCCACTACATTGAGGGCGGGAAGAAAACCGCAAATCAATGTCAGTAACATAACCATAAGTGCAGGAATCATGAAAAGCTTATAGTTCAGAGTGGGGTTATAGAGATTCAAGGTAGAGATGCCGATACGGGGAAGCGGTTTTCCCGCTAATGTTCTAACAGGTGTTTCCGACCTTAATTCACGGGCATAATCACTGATGATAGAAGACAGATAAGAGCCGCCCAAACTTCCTTTTGTTCCGTTTACAGCATTGGCTGCGACAAGCAAACGAGGCGCTTTACCGTTTATCCAATCTTTTTCAAAATCATGGGGAATCTCCAAAATGACATCTGCCGTACCTTTTTCAACACCCAGCAAAGCCTCATCATAAGTATCGGGAAGCGCTGTCAGACGAAAATAGGTGGAAGCGCCGATCTTATCTACCAAACGGCGTGACACAACACTATGGTCATTATCCACAATATTCAGATTGATATTCTTTATCTCCAAGTTGGCAGCCCAAGGCATCAATATCATAATCATACATGGGAATATGAAAATCAGCTTTGGCAAGAATGAGTTGCGAAACAGCTGCTTGAATTCTTTTTCTATCAGATATTTAATCATAAGGATACTACTGTTTATACTCTACGGTCATGACACATCTTATATACTTAACACAATTGAAACGGCATCATTCCAACCGGTTCTTGAATTTCTTGAAGCTAACGGTTATCAGAAATACCGCCATAACGGTCAGTATACTGATTTCGGTCAGCACCAGTGATATATCCACCCCCTCTATCATCAATTTACGTACCGCCTGAATATACCAACGCGCAGGAATCACAGTAGAAATACCTTGTAAAATAACAGGCATGCTCTCGATAGGAAATATCATTCCCGAAAGCAGCATGGTAGGCATCATCAGCATTAATCCGGACACCAGCATAGCGGCTACCTGCGTACGGGTTACGGTAGAAATGAGCAGTCCCAAAGCCAATGATACGAAAATAAAAAGCAATGACACTACAATCAGCCAAAACAGGCTGCCCGCAACCGGCACATGAAGAACATAGACAGAGAGCAACAGAATCGTTATCAGATTGACAAATGACAAAACGAAGTATGGCACTGCTTTGGCAAGGATGATAAACAGCGGTTTTACGGGAGAAACCAGTAGCACTTCCATAGTTCCCGTTTCCTTTTCGCGTACTATGGAGATAGAAGTCATCATTGCACAAATCAGCATCAGGATAAGGCCCATAACACCGGGAACAAAATTATAGGCACTCTTCATTTGCGGATTGTAAAGCAGCTTGACCTGGGGCACAATGGCAGAGGCGCGTACTCCGGGCGGAAGCATCTCCTGTCCCGTCATAGAGATAATATTTGTGGCATATCCGGCCTGCATGGTAGCCATATTGGGGTCGGTGGCATCGGAAATAATCTGTACTCCGGCCTCACCGGTATAGAGATTGTCCGAGAAACGTTCGCTAAAGACTATTGCCATATCAATATCCCCGCTCCTGAAAAAACGGTCTGCTTCTTCGGGGGAATGCAGACGGCGGATAACGGTAAAATACTCACTGGCATCCACACGGTCGATAATGCGCCGGGTTACGACATCATTGGAAGGGTCGAGAACGGCAACACGCACATTCTTTACCTCCGTAGTGATGGCAAAACCGAAAAGGATAATCTGCATAATGGGCATACCCAACAGAATCAGCATCGTACGCCGGTCGCGGAAGATGTGAAAGAATTCTTTTCGGACAAAAGCTATGAATTGTTTCATGGTTATATCACAATCAGTTTTGAATTTTATATCTGTATCAATCGGCCGCTCTTACAGCCTCACGGGCCAACTGTTGAAAAACATCGTCCATGGTAGCTGCTCCAAACTGTTGTTTCAGTCTGTCGGGAGTATCAAGCGCACGGATTACACCGTCCACCATGATAGAAATACGGTCGCAATACTCCGCCTCATCCATAAAATGGGTTGTGACAAAAACAGTGATACCCTGATCGGCAGCCTGATAAATCAACTCCCAAAACTGGCGGCGGGTGGCAGGATCGACACCGCCCGTAGGTTCATCCAGAAAAACAATCTTGGGATGATGAAAAATGGAGACCGAAAAAGCGAGCTTCTGTTTCCACCCCAGCGGCAGATTCTTAACGAGCGTATCACGCTCTTGTTCCAGTCCCAGACGTAGAAGCAATTCATCTGTTCTCGAGGCAATCTCGGTTTCGGGCACCCCATAGATACCGGCAAAAAGGCGGATATTTTCCCATACTTTGAGATCTTCATACAAGGAAAACTTCTGACTCATATAACCGATGTTCTTTTTCACGGCTTCGGATTGGGTGGCAACATCAAAGCCTGCAACACAAGCTTTGCCGTCCGTAGGATGGCTTAAACCTGTGAGCATACGCATAACGGTAGTCTTACCGGCTCCATTGGCACCCAGAAAGCCGAAGATTTCACCTTGGCGTACTTTGAAGGAAATATGGTCGACAGCCGTAAACGTACCGAAACGTTTGGTCAGTCCGTCCACTTCGATTACATGATTCTCACGGTTATCCGCTTTCTCGTGTAACAGTCCCGAAGGACAAAGTATGTCCGCAAATTGTTTCAGAATACGGCCGGGAGTATCAATACCATGTATCCGGCCTTCATTGATAAAGGCAATACGGTCGCATTGGCGTGCCTCGTCGATAATCGGAGTAGAGGCTATGATGGTGATACCCTGTTCTTTGAGACGGCGGAGCATTTCCCAAAATTCTTTGCGAGAAACAGGGTCTACACCCGTAGTAGGCTCATCCAGAAAAAGAATATCCGGCTTATGGATAAGCGCGCAACTAAGGGCAAGCTTCTGCTTCATACCACCGGACAAGGCTCCGGCACGACGTGTACGAAAAGGTTCTATCTGTCGGTAGATATCACGCACCAAATCATAATTCTCCTCAATGGTAGTATGAAAAACCGTAGCGAAGAAACTCAGGTTTTCTTCTACCGTCAGGTCTTGATAGAGAGAGAAACGTCCGGGCATATACCCTACCCGCTGGCGGATAGCCTTATAATCTTTCACCGTGTCCAATCCACATACCGTAGCCTTACCCTCATCGGCAAGCAACAAAGTGGTAAGAATGCGGAACAGCGACGTTTTCCCCGCACCGTCAGGCCCGATGATTCCGAAAAGTTCACCCGGACGGACGGAGAGAGAGACGCCTTGCAAGGCCTCCACCCGGCCGTAACGCTTAAAGACGTTATCGACAGTTACTGCAAAGTTCATGACGTTGTTGAATGATGAATTACAAAATACTAACTATACATTATCAGTCGTTAAAATCCACTCCTCCATACATTCCGATTTTCAACATACCGTCATTTTTCACAGCCACTTTAATGGCATATATCAAATTGGCACGCTCATCTTTCGTAAGAATCGTCTTGGGAGTAAACTCGGAACTGTCCGAAATCCAAATGACAATTCCAGGATATTCTTTCCTTACATCTTTACCATAATCGGAATAGACTGTCACCTTCTGCCCCAGCTGCACTTCGGACAATTGTTCGGAAGTGATATAGGCGCGCAGATAAATCTGTTCCATATCAGCAATCTTGAATAACGGAGTGCCCGGTGCCGCCAGCTCTCCCGCTTCTGCATATTTGGCAAGAACAGTTCCTGTCAACGGGGAAATGATATGGCACTTCTTCAACTGATCTTCAATCTGCGCGACCTGGATACCTACCGACGAGCTCTGCCACGTCAGGCTTTGGTCGCTGTTCCGCAGCGTGGAGTTTTGAGCGGTAAGTTGTTTGCGGAGTACTTTAAGTAGCGATTCGGCGTCATCCAATTGCTTCTGATTAGCCGCACCTACACGAAGCAGATTGGCTACACGGTCACGCTCGCGTTGCGCCTGAAGAATTTGTTCTTTGGTTGCCGCCACCTGTTTCAGAATATCGGGGCGTTGCCCTTCCACAGACTTGGCGCTGGCTTCCAGCTGGAGTTTTTTCAGATAGAGCTGAACCGTGTCGATGATGCCGACTTCCTGCCCGGCTTTCAAGGTCGTACCTTCTTCCACATCCAAACCGAGTATCTTTCCGGACACTTCGGCAGAGACTATAACCTCGGTAGCTTCAAAAGTTCCCGTAGCGTCATATTCGGGTGTGCCGCTACTGCAAGCGCCAAGAAGGAACAATACCGGAAATAATTTAAATGATTTCATATTATTAGGATTTTATTGTTACTGTCAATTCTAAAGTCTCAATTATTTAAAGTATATTTCAACTGCCAGATATTCATCAACAGCTGCACTTCATGCAATGCCTTGGTACGGCGCGCCAGATTTTCATTGGTTATCTCACGGAGCATATCGGTGACGGTCAGCGTCCCGTTCTCTACTTTGGCTTCGGCTGCACGGCGGATATTCTCACGTAAACGGATGATTTCATCGTCATTCGCCATTTGCCTGCGCATGGACCATACACCCGCATCCTGCTGCGTAGCTTGCAAACGGGTATTGAAGAGAAACACGTCTCTGCCGGTTTCTATCTGCCGGCGACTGTTGTCTATCCTGCGGCGGTCATTCTTTAGAGTATACAGACTGCCGAAGTTCCATGACATACGTATACCTGCCACATAATATGCATCAAATTCATCTTTCAGCATATTCAAACCCGGATTGCCATAAGCGCCCTGTACAAAAAGCCCGAAACGGGGCATTACCCTTGCATTCAGCGTAGATTCCTGTACTCTGAGCTGTTCTCCCTGAGCCTCAAAAAGGCGAAGCTCGGGACGGTTATTCATTCCGTTTGCCATACTACCCGTATCTTCCAGTACGGGCTTCCGCAAAGTAGTTCCGGAAGGGATTTCCTGTCCCATAAAAGCGGAAAGCATGTTTAGGTATGCCTGACGCGATGTTTCCAGCTCGATGCGGCGTTGTTTGGCATTCAGTTGTTCCACACTGACGGCATCCAAATCGCTTTGAGTGGCTATACCGTTTATTATATAGTTTGATACTTGCTTGTGCGTTCTTCCCAAATCATCCTGCAAAAGTTGGTTCTGCTTCAGCTGTTCGTCCAGCAACAGGATACCGAAAAACAACTGGTTAACGCGGTCGTTCAACGCGTACATATCCACATTCTGCTTTTCCATGTCCACATCCGATGCCGCACGTGTCAGACGTTTCCTGTTACGGATATCCCCACCGTCCCAAATGGTTTGCTGCAATTCAAGCATCACCTGGTACTGGTCTTTGGGAGCGGTCTTTACATTGATACCCGGTATTTCGACGGGAAGTTGCGTTATATCACTTTGATACGTAGCCTTGCCCGACAAAGAGAACTGGGGCAGATATCCCTTTCCGGCATTGGAAAGGTCATACTCACGTGCCTTTTCTATCAGTCCGTACCGGCGTACCAACGGATAATTAACCTGCGCCTGACGTTGGCACTCATCCAAAGTAAGCTGGGCGTGAGCCAACGTAGCCGTAAGAAGAAAGGTTAAAGAGAGAATTACTTGTTTCATATCCATATCTGTTTCTTATTTATTTAGCACAATGCAAAGATAGACGCATAACTTAGTATGCTTACAACCTATTTGTTGGCAAAGATGTTCCAATAGTACGGCTTTTTGTAGAAAAAGGCAAACGATATGGATACTTTATTATCTTTGCCACTGAATTACTTACGATTTATAAACATGGAAAAGAACAGACCTATAAGCGTTGCATTCGATGATATCCGTTATAAGCTGGACATCATCAACCACCTGGAATATCGCTTTATAAACGATGATTTGGGTATGGTTATCAGTTTCATACAAATGGGAAGCAAGTTGTTCCATACCGGACAGCCCTATCGTGCCAAAGAAGGACGAATCATCCGTATTCTGCAAGGAACAGGGCGAATCTCCATCAACCTTATCGAATACGAAGTATCCGCTCATCAAATTATTATAATCCCCGACAACTCCCTGATAGAATTACTTGAAATCAGTCCCGACTACGATTTTCAAGTCATAGTGCCCGCCTGCAATTTTCTACCCGCCCTGCCCGGTTCTATCCTGTCGGAAACTTACACGAGAAACGGTATCGTACTGTCACTTAATGAGGAAGAATGGACACAGGCGGAGATGTTTTTTACCCTGCTGTGGAATATACTCCATTCCTCGCCCTACCGTCGTGAAACCGTACAGCACTTCATCATTTCCCTGCTTTACAATCTTAAGTATACTTACGAGCAAACGCGCACAACCACTCCCCTGCGCCTTTCGCGCCGGGAAGAGATATTCCGCCGTTTCATAGCCCTTGTAAACGAACATAGCAAGCAAGAACGTTCCGTCAACTTCTATGCCGACAAACTATGCCTGACCCCTCATTATCTGAGCACCATTATACGTGAGGCAAGCGGACAGACGGTAATGCAATGGATCAACCAATCCGTTGTTCTCGAAGCAAAAGTGTTGCTGAAGCACAGCGACCTGCTAATCTTCCAAATATCGGATGAATTGAACTTTCCCAATCCGTCTTTCTTCTCGAAATTCTTCAAGAGAATGACGGGAATGACGCCTGCCGAATACCAGAAAACATAATAAACCAGAAATGGTCTGTTTTTCCTTATCAGGATGTCATAAACAGAACAGTTTATAAACCTTATAAACCTTTTCTATATAGCGGTTACTGAGTAGTTTTGTCACAAAACTAATATACTGTAAATTATGAAACGAATTTATTGGGTTTTAGCGAGCATTACCACATGCTTACTTGCATCCTGCAACAGTAGCACGAAAGATGCAAGAGAATACCAGACTGTAAAAATAGATACGGTTACTTCCGCCAACGGACAGACCTATCTGCAATATCCCGGAAAGGTAAAAGCGGCACAGGACATCAGCCTCGCATTCAGGGTAAGCGGAACTATCCGGAAGATATATGTAAAAGACGGCGCCCGTGTACAAGCGGGACAGTTGCTTGCCGAACTGGACCCGACGGACTACCAAGTACAACTGGATGCCACAGAAGCCGAATACAAACAGATAAAAGCGGAAGCGGAACGCGTAATGGCCCTGTACAAAGAGAACGGGACTACTCCCAGCGCCAACGACAAGGCTGTGTACGGACTGAAACAAATCACCGCCAAATATCAGCACCACAAAGACCAGCTGGGTTACACCCGCCTTTACGCTCCCTTCAACGGCTATATACAAAAACGTCTGTTTGAAGCGCACGAGACAATAGGTGCCGGCATGCCTGTCCTGTCCATGATTAGTGGCGGTGCACCGGAAGTAGAGATAAATCTGCCTGCAGCCGAATATATCCGGCGTGAGCAATTCAACCAATATCACTGCACATTCGACATTTATCCGGACCGGAGTTACCCGTTGAAGCTTATCAGCGTCACTCCCAAAGCCAATGCAAACCAACTGTACACCATGCGCCTGCAACTGGTTGCGGACAAACAGCCCGTTCCTTCGCCCGGCATGAATACAATGGTTACCATCCGTTGCGATAGTGACGATGCCCACAGTATGTCCGTACCCTGCAATGCCATTCTGCAGAAAGACGGCAAGGCCGGTGTATTTGTATACACCCCGTCCGACAATAAGGTGAGCCGCCGCGAAGTAACCATAGTGCGCCTGATGAGTGACGGACGCTGCATCATCACATCCGATGAACTGAAACCCGGAGAACTGGTCGTGTCCGCCGGAATACACCACATACAGAACGGAGAAACCGTAAAACCTCTGCCCGCTGCCAGTAAGACAAATATCGGCGGACTGTTGTAACATTGATTTACATCTAAAATATCAGTTATATGGATATAAGTAAATGGGCATTTAAGAACCGTAACCTTATCTATTTTCTGGTGACGGTGCTGCTTATCGGCGGAATTCTCTCCTGCTACCAGATGAGTAAACTGGAAGACCCGGAAATTAAAGTGAAACTTGCCATGGTGGTGACCACATATCCGGGGGCATCCGCCCACCAAGTGGAATTGGAAGTGACGGATGTGCTGGAAAAGAGCATCCGCAGCATGGGAAACATAGACAATGTGGAAAGCTACTCTTACAACGACCTTTCGCTGATACAGGTAGAACTGACCACTACCACCCGGGATGAAGAGGTGGAGCAATGCTGGGACATGTTGCGCCGCAAGGTACACGACGCTTGCGCCCTGCTTCCCGACGGAGCGGGTACCCCTATCGTCAAAGATGATTTCGGCAATGTGTACGGAATGTTCTATGCACTGACAGGCGACGGACTGTCCGACCGTGAACTGTCCGACTATGCCGAACTCATCAAGCGGGAAATCAGTGACATGGAAGACGTAGACCGGGTGGAGCTGTACGGCAAACGTCCCGAATGTATCAACATCTCCCTGTTGCAAGACCGCATGGCAAACCTCGGCGTGAAACCCGCCGAAGTTCTCACTACCCTGAACGGACAGAACAAGACTACATACAGCGGTTATTACGACAACGGAGACAACCGCATCCGCGTCACTGTCAGCGATAAATTCAAGACGGTAGAAGACATAGGCAATATGCTGATTCAGGGACATGACGACGACCAACTCCGTATGCGCGACATTGCCCGTATCGAAAAAGGATACGAAGAACCCACCCGCAACGAACTGTTCTTCGACAGCGAACGGGCGCAAGGCATTCTTGTCGCGGCCGCCAGCGGATCGGATATTGTAAAAGTCGGCGCCGCCGTAGAGAAGAAACTGGCGCAGCTGAAAGAAAACCGCCTGCCCGCCGGTGTAGAGTGCCACAAAGTGTTCTATCAGCCGGAGCGTGTAGGAGCTTCTTTGGGGACTTTCGTAATCAACCTGATTGAATCCGTCATTATCGTTGTAGTCATTCTGATGCTGGCTATGGGATTCAAGAGCGGAGTCATTATCGGAATCAGTCTGGTTGTCACCGTATTCGGCTCCTTCCTGTTCCTGCAAACGGCGGGCGGAACCATGCAGCGCGTATCGCTGGCCGCCTTCGTGCTGGCCATGGGTATGCTGGTGGATAACGCCATCGTCATCGTGGACGGCATATTGGTAGACCTGAAAGCCGGGAAGAGCCGTATGGAAGCCATGACCGCCATCGGCCGCCAGACAGCGATGCCTCTGCTGGGAGCCACCCTGATAGCCATCATCGCCTTTCTTCCCATCTTCATGTCACCGGACACCGCCGGAGTGTACACCCGCGACCTTTTCATTGTGCTGGCTGTCTCCCTGCTGCTAAGCTGGGTACTGGCATTGGTGCACGTACCCCTAATGGCCAATCGCAGGCTGCACCCCACAGTAGAAGTCAGCATTACCGGAAAACGTGAATACAAAGGGCGTACCTATGCCTTGTTGCGCACCGCCCTATATTTCGGACTGGCACACCGTTGGAGCTTTGTACTGGCAATGGCGGCTCTGTTAGGGCTTTCCATATTCGGTTACGGATATATGCGTCAGGGGTTCTTCCCGGATATGGTGTACGACCAGTTATATATGGAATACAAATTGCCCGAGGGCAATAACTCCACCCGTGTGGCAAGAGATTTAAGGGAGATAGAAGCCTATCTGAAAACACGCAAGGAGATTACCCACGTCACCGCTTCCATAGGCGGCACACCGGGGCGTTACAATCTGGTGCGCAGCATCGCCAATCCGTCGCTGTCTTACGGCGAGCTGATTATCGACTTCACCTCACCGGACGCCCTGGTAGACAACATGGATGAAATACAGGGCTACCTAACACGGCATTATCCCGATGCCTACGTGAAACTGAAACGCTACAACCTGATGTTCAAGAAGTACCCCATCGAAGCTCAATTCATGGGCCCTGATCCCGCCGTGCTGCATCAGTTGGCGGACAGTGTACGGAGCATTATGGAGAATACCCCGGAAGTATGTCTCATCACCACCGACTGGGAACCGCAGATACCTGTACTTTCCATTGAATACGATCAGGCGGCAGCCCGGGCATCAGGCCTCAGCCGTAACGACGTAAGCATGTCTCTCCTTTCCGTGAACGGCGGCATACCTATCGGCTCTTTCTACGAAGGCATACACCGCGACAATATCTATCTGAAATGTCTGGACGAGCAAGGGCGGCCGATAGAAGATTTGGGCAACACACAGGTATTCTCCGCCCTTCCCTCTCTGAACGGACTGCTGAATGAAGAAACCATGGTCAAGCTGAAAGCCGGTACCCTGAGCAAAGAAGAGCTGGTGGAAAGCCTCATGGGCAGTACTCCGCTGAAACAAATCAGCAAGAGCATAGACATCCGTTGGGAAAATCCCGTAGTGCCACGCTACAACGGACAGCGCAGCCAGCGTGTGCAATGCTCGCCCGCTCCCGGCATAGAAACGGAAAAAGCGCGGCAAACCATTGCACGAAAGATAGAGCAGATAGAATTGCCCGACGGCTACACCCTGCATTGGCAAGGAGAAAAGAATGCAAGCGACCAGTCCATGAAATATTTGTTCAAGAACTTCCCGCTGGCTATCATACTGATGATTGCCATCCTGATTATGCTGTTCAAGGACTACCGCAAACCGATTATCATCTTCTGTTGTCTCCCCATGATTCTTGTGGGAGTGGTGGCGGTGATGTTGCTTACGGGTAAAACGTTCAACTTCGTAGCAATTGTGGGCACACTGGGGCTGATAGGTATGCTCATCAAGAACGGCATCGTGCTAATGGATGAAATCACTCTTCAACTGAATCAGGGGATAGAACCGATTACGGCATTGGTGGACAGCGCCCAAAGCCGTCTCCGTCCTGTGACAATGGCGGCGCTGACTACCATTTTAGGCATGATACCGCTGCTGCCCGATGCCATGTTCGGTTCGCTGGCGGCTTCCATTATGGGCGGCCTTACATTCGGAACGCTGATAACGCTCCTCTTCATCCCCATCCTGTACGCATTATTCTTTCATATAAAAAACGAACAATGATGAAAAAGAAAATAATCATCCTCACCTCTCTGCTGTTCTCTGCCGGTATCTCCGCACAGGAGACGCTTACCTTGGAGCAATGCAGGGAAATGGCGTTGAAATACAATAAAGAGATGGCGGCCTCCGCCAAGCAAACGGAAAGCGCGCGCTACACCGCAAAGAGTTACAAAGGTAATTTCTTCCCCAACTTCACCCTCAGCGGAACGGGTATTTACAGTACGGCGGACGGCAGCTTCGGCATAGCCGGCGGCAATCTGCCCACTTTCCTGCCCGATGCCGCAGGACAGTTTCTGCCCAACAACGGTTTCGCCTATTTCCCCGGAGTAGACCTGAACTATAAGATAGGCATGGTATATATGGGCGGTGTACAAATAGAACAGCCGCTGTATATGGGCGGCAAAATTCGTGCGGCCTACAAACTGTCTTTATTGGGCAAAGAAATGGCGCGGATGAACGAAACGCTGACAGCCTCGGAGGTTATCGTGAAAACAGACCAAGCCTATGCGCAGGTCATCAAAGCCAAAGAGATGAAGAAAGTGGCCGAGAAGTACAACGCCGTGCTTATAGAATTGATGAAGAATGTTGAGAGCGCCCATAAGCATGGTCTGAAGCCCCGGAACGATGTGCTGAAAGTGCAGGTAAAACTGAATGAGAGCGAACTTAATATCCGCAAGGCCGGCAATGCGCTCCGTCTGGCAACCATGAATCTCTGCCATTACATCGGCAAGCCTTTGGGCACGGACATACGGACTTCCGACAGTTTTCCCGAAGTGGAACAGGACATCCAACTGCAGATATCGGATATCTCCGCCCGTCCCGAATATGCCATACTGAATCAGCAAGTAGCCATTGCCAAGCAACAGGTTAAGTTAAACCGCAGCGAGTTACTGCCCCAAATCGGTGTAAAAGGTTCATACGACTATATTCACGGCCTGGAAGTGAACAATCAGAATTTGTTTGATAAGGGCAGTTTCTCCGTTCTCCTGAACGTAAGCGTACCTCTTTTCCATTTCGGCGAACGTACCGGCAAAGTACGTGCGGCCAAAGCCAAACTGGAACAAACCCGCCTTGAACAGGAGAATATGAACGAACAGATGTTACTGGAACTTACACAAGCCGCCAACAACCTCGATGAAGCCCGGCTGGAAAGCTCCATCGCCGAACGTTCCCTGCAACAGGCGGAAGAGAATATGAGAGTGAGCCGCAGCCAATATGATGTGGGACTGGAAACACTGTCCGACCATCTGGAAGCGCAAGCCATGTGGCAGCAAGCGTACGAAACCAAAGTAGATACACATTTCCGGCTGTACTTGAACTATGTCGCTTATTTAAAGGCGACGGGTACGCTGCTGAAATAACGATTATTATAAAAACAAGAAGCCAAAATGCACCGGATGATTTCTTTCAGGCACGGATTACACGGATTTACTTTATCCTCTTTCCGTGAAATCCGTACCTGAAAAGAAACAAACAGTAATGGACTGTTATTTATACTCCTCCCAAGACTTGATAGCCAAATCATCCGGTGTCATCGTACAGAACGCATTGATAAAGGCGCTTGCCAGACGTGCGTTCGTAATCAGCGGAATATTGAGGTCGATAGCGGCACGGCGTATCTTGTAGCCGTTGTCCAACTCGCCCGCGGTGAGGTTCTTTGGAATATTCACCACCATATCAATTTCTTTCTTGTGCAGCATTTCGAGTGCCTGCGGCTGCATATCGGGTTCGCTCGGCCAATAGACGCGGGTATTCTCCACACCATTCTCCGTAAGAAACTTGCTTGAACCACCGGTGGCAAACAGTTTATATCCTTTCTTCTGAAGCATACGGGCTGCGGAAAGCATATCCACCTTCTGTTTCGGAGTACCGGTAGAGAGCAGGATGTTCTTTTGCGGAATACGATAACCGACAGAGAGCATCGCCTTGAGAATGGCACAGGAAGTGTCACTGCCTATACACCCCACTTCGCCCGTAGACGCCATATCCACACCCAGTACAGGGTCTGCCTTTTGCAGGCGGTTGAAGGAGAACTGAGAAGCCTTGATTCCTACGTAATCGAGGTCGAAGAGGTTCTTGTCCGGCTTCTGTACAGGAATGCCGAGCATCACTTTCGTAGCCAGTTCGATAAAGTTGATTTTAAGTACCTTGCTTACGAACGGGAACGAACGGCTGGCACGCAGGTTACATTCAATCACCTTGATATCGTTGTCCTTGGCGAGATACTGAATATTGAACGGACCGGAGATATTCAGTTCCCGGGCAATCTCCCGACTGATACGCTTGATACGACGTACCGTCTCCACATAAAGCTTCTGCGGCGGGAACTGGATAGTGGCATCGCCGGAATGTACGCCGGCAAACTCTATATGCTCGCTGATAGCATACGCGATGATTTCCCCATTCTGCGCTACGGCATCCATTTCCACTTCCTTGGCATGCTCTATGAACTGGCTCACGACTACCGGATGCTTCTTCGATACGTTTGCCGCCAACTGCAAGAAGCGTTCCAGCTCTTCCTGATTGGAGCAAACGTTCATTGCCGCACCGGATAGCACGTAACTGGGACGAACCAACACCGGGAATCCCACCTTATCGACAAAAGCGTTGATGTCTTCCAGTGAAGTAAGCGCCCGCCATTCGGGCTGGTCTACACCGATACGGTCCAGCATGGCGGAGAACTTGTCCCGGTCTTCGGCGTTGTCAATGCTCTTGGCGCTTGTGCCGAGGATGGGCACATCCTGCGCATCAAGACGCATGGCAAGGTTGTTCGGTATCTGGCCGCCCGTAGAAACGATTACCCCATGCGGATTTTCCAGCTCGAGGATGTCCATGACACGCTCGAAGGTGAGTTCGTCGAAATAGAGGCGGTCGCACATATCGTAGTCCGTGGATACGGTTTCGGGATTGTAATTAATCATCACGCTGCGATAGCCCTCCTTGCGGATAGTGTTCAATGCCTGTACACCGCACCAGTCGAACTCTACCGAGGAGCCGATGCGATACGCGCCCGAACCGAGTACAACGATAGACTTACGGTCGCCCAGGTAATGCACATCATTGGCAATGCCGCTATACGTCAAATACAGATAGTTGGTCTGCGCGGGATATTCGGCGGCAAGGGTATCTATTTGTTTCACTACGGGCAGAATACCCATGCTCTTGCGCAACGCACGTATGGCAAGTATGCCGTCCTCGCTATCCATATAGCGTTCCAAACCGAGAGCGCGGGCTATCTGCAAATCGGAGAAGCCCTGTATCTTGGCCTTGCACAACAGCTCCCGCGCTGTTTTGTCATTCCGGACGGAGTGAAGAAACTGCTCCTTTGAAAGCGCAAGGGGCAGAGAGTCGCCGCTGAGCTCCGAATGACAGGCGGCTGTTGAATGACAGACAGTTTTTGAATGGCAGACAGCTTCCGAATACTCGTGCAGTTCCTTGCTGGTGTTCATTATATTCATCAGCTTCTCCAAGAACCAGCGGTCTATCTTTGTCAGTCCATGCACCTGTTCTACGGTATATCCGGCACGAAAAGCCTTGGAGATGACAAAGATACGCTTGTCCGTAGGCTCGCGGAGCGCTTTATCGATATCGGGGATAACCAGCTCCTTGTTCTCCACAAAGCCATGCATCCCCTGTCCTATCATGCGCAACCCCTTCTGAATAGCTTCTTCAAAAGTGCGTCCGATAGCCATGACCTCGCCGACAGACTTCATGCTTGAACCCAGTTCCTTATCTACGCCATGAAACTTGCCCAAATCCCAACGGGGAATCTTACAAACCACATAGTCCAGCGCCGGCTCAAAGAATGCGCTGGTAGTCTTGGTAACGGAATTCTTCAGGTCGAAAAGCCCGTAGCCCAATCCGAGTTTGGCGGCTACGAAAGCGAGCGGATAACCCGTTGCCTTAGAGGCAAGTGCAGACGAACGGCTCAAGCGGGCATTTACCTCTATTACACGGTAGTCTTCGCTTTCCGGGTCGTAGGCATACTGTACATTGCACTCGCCCACAATACCGATATGGCGGATGATGCGGATAGCCAGTTCACGCAGTTTGTGATAATCCGTATTGCTTAATGTCTGCGACGGAGCAATCACGATAGATTCCCCTGTGTGGATGCCCAGCGGGTCGAAGTTCTCCATATTGCAGACCGTTATGCAGTTGTCGAAACGGTCGCGTACCACCTCATACTCCACTTCTTTCCAGCCGCGCAAGGACTTCTCCACCAATACTTGCGGGGAGAAGGAGAAAGCCTTTTCCACCAGCACATTCAATTCTTCCTCATTGTCGCAGAAGCCCGACCCCAGTCCGCCCAGCGCATAGGCTGCACGCACTATCACCGGATAACCCAGTTCCGCAGCGGCGCGACGGGCATCTTCGGCATTCTCCACAGCCTCGCTCTGAATGGTCTTTACATTAATTTCATCCAGCTTCCGGACGAATATCTCACGGTCTTCCGTATCTATGACAGCCTGCACGGGAGTACCGAGCACCTTTACACCGTATTGCCCAAAAACACCCTTCTTGTAAAGCTCCACGCCGCAGTTCAACGCCGTCTGTCCGCCAAAAGCGAGCATAACGCCGTCGGGGCGTTCTTTCTCGATAACTTTCTCCACGAAATAAGGGGTAACGGGCAGGAAGTAAATCTGGTCGGCCACACCTTCAGAGGTCTGCACCGTAGCGATGTTCGGGTTGATAAGTACGGTATGAATACCTTCTTCTTTCAATGCCTTGAGCGCCTGCGAGCCGGAATAGTCAAACTCTCCCGCCTCACCGATTTTCAGTGCGCCGGAGCCAAGCAACAGGACTTTCTTTATATTGTTTTCTTTCATTTGTCTAAATTTGATTATACCAACAATCGGTTTTCACAGGCATCCGAATCTTTTTTGATGTACATCAAACGAAGTTTTGACGTATATCAAACCACATTTCGATACCTGTCAAACCCTTATAGCAACTTCACAAACTCATCGAACAGGAACTCCGTATCCGTCGGTCCGCTGGCAGCTTCGGGATGAAACTGCGCGGAGAACCAGGGATTGCGCTTATGGCGAATACCCTCGTTAGAGCCGTCATTCATATTGATGAAAAGCGGTTCCCAGTCTTCGCCCAACGTATTGTTGTCCACCGCATAACCATGATTCTGCGAGGTAATGAAGCAGCGTTCCGTACCCACCATGCGCACCGGCTGATTATGACTGCGATGTCCGTATTTCAGCTTGTATATCTTGGCTCCTCCGGCTTTGGAGAGCAATTGGTTGCCCATACAGATACCGAAGATAGGCAGCTTTTCGTTCTGCATCGCCTTGCGGATATTCTGTACGGCGGCATCACAGGTGTCGGGATCGCCGGGTCCATTGGAGATGAACAGGCCATCGAACTCCAGCCCGTTGAAATCGTAATTCCAAGGAACGCGAATGACCTCCACATCCCGTTTCAGCAGACAACGGATAATGTTGGTCTTGACACCGCAGTCCACAAGAACAACCTTTTTGAATGAAGAATGAGGAATGAGGAATGAAGAATGGGCTGAGCTACGGGTGGAAGTGCCGTCGGGCAGGTAATGGATGATTTCCTTGCAGCTCACGCGGTCCACGTAGTTCACACCCTCGTACACCGCTGCCGGCAATTCTTCATCCTTCCGCCCTGATTCTTCATTTTTCATTCTTAATTCTTCATTCCTCCCCCCCGATTCTTCATTAAACTCTATTCTCCCCATCATCACGCCGTGCTCGCGCAGTACTTTAGTCAATTCGCGGGTATCGATGCCTGTAATGCCCGGTACTTGCTCACGCTTCAGCCAGTCGCCGAGGCTTTCCACGGCATTCCAATGGCTGTAATTTTCGGAATAGTCACTTACGATAACGGCTTCGGCATGGATGTGTTCACTCTCCATGAATGTAGGCAGCCCGTTTGGCTCGATGGTGAAAGGCGGTACACCGTAGTTGCCCGCCAACGGATAAGTGAGCGTCATCAACTGGCCGGCGTACGAAGGGTCGGTCAGGCTTTCGGGATAACCCGACATGGCCGTGTTGAAAACCACCTCTCCCGCTACCGGCTTTTCATAGCCAAACGACTTACCGCAGAAGCGACTCCCGTCGTCAAGGATTAAAGTTACATTTCTCATATTCAGAATTGATATACTTGTTCTATGTAATTAATAAATGCCGCGTTCAGCAACTTCACACCGCCCGGCGTGGGATAGTCACCGCTGAAGTACCAGTCGCCCCGGTGCCGCGGACAAGCTTCATGCAGGCCTTCAAGAGGCTGATATACAATCTGCACCTTGGCCTTCGTGCCTTTCGGGGTCAGGAGTTCCACCATCTTGGCGGAAATCTCTTCATCGGTAAAGGGAGCATAGATTTCCTTTACGTAGTTCACCATCTGCTCCTTGGGCAGCCCCGCTTGCTCCTTGGATTTGCGGTAGGCGGATTCGATGACATCGCGCATCTCACGCTCTTTCAGCAGCTCGATAGCGGCTTTGAAAGCAATGAATTCGCTCATCTTCGCCATGTCGATACCGTAATAGTCGGGATAGCGCACTTGCGGCGAGGAACTTACGATTACAATCTTCTTCGGATTGAGGCGGTCGAGGATGCCGATTATGCTTTGTTTCAAGGTAGTGCCGCGCACAATGCTGTCGTCTATGATAACCAGATTGTCCACACCGGGCACGAGGCTGCCGTAAGTGATGTCGTACACATGGGCGGCAAGGTCATTACGGCTGTTGCCCTCGGCGATGAAAGTACGCAGCTTGATGTCTTTGACGGCTACCTTTTCGCTTCGTATGCGACGGGACAGGATACGCTCCAACTCATCGTGGCTGGGGTTATGTCCCAAAGCGGCAATCTGCCGGACTTTTTCCTCGTTGAGGTAGTCGTCCAGTCCCTGCAACATTCCGTAGAAGGCCACTTCCGCCGTATTCGGTATGAAGGAAAAGACAGTATGGTCTATATCCTTGTCAATGGCTTTCAAGATGTTAGGCACTAACTTCTCACCCAATAGTTTACGTTCCTTATAGATGTCCACGTCACTGCCGCGACTGAAATAAATACGCTCGAAGGAACAAGGTTTCACCTCACGCGGCTTATTGATTTGCACCGTACGGAGCTTACCGGCTTTGTTGATAAGGACGGCTTGTCCCGGTTGCAGCTCCTTGATGCTGTCAGCGGAAACGTTGAGCGCGGTCTGTATCACAGGACGTTCGCTGGCGAGCACGGCTATTTCATCATCCTGATACCAGAATGCAGGGCGGATGCCCCAGGGGTCCCGGACGGCGAATGTCTCACCGCTCCCGGTAAGCCCGCACATCACATAGCCTCCGTCCCACTCTTTACTCGAGGTGCGCAACACGTTGGCAAGGTCTATATGGTCTTCGATATAATGCGTGACGCCCATACCCGTCAGCCCTTCGGCTTCGGCAAGGTTGAAGAGGCGTTCCACTTCGCGGTCGAGCCGGTGCCCCACCTGTTCCAGCATGATATACGTATCGGCATACTTGCGAGGATGCTGGCCGATAGCAGTGATGCGTGCAAAGATTTCATCCACGTTCGTCATGTTGAAGTTGCCGCACAGGGCAAGGTTCTTGGCACGCCAGTTGTTTCTCCTGAGAAACGGATGCACGTACGAGATGCCCGACTTCCCCGTGGTGGAATAACGCAGATGTCCCATATACACTTCTCCCGCGAAAGGAAGCACACGCTTTGCATAACCGGCGTCGTGCAATTGTTCTTTCATCAGGTCTTTAAAGTTGCTCTGCACCGTATCGAATATCTCGGTAATAGCTCCCGAACCGAGCGCCCGTTCGCGGAACATATATTCCTCGCCGGGGTTCGCTTCCAGTTTCACGCAAGCCAGTCCGGCTCCTTCCTGCCCCCGGTTGTGCTGTTTCTCCATGAGAAGGTAAAGCTTGTTCAGCCCGTACATCCATGTACCGTACTTTTCTTCGTAATACTCCAGCGGTTTCAGCAGGCGTATCATGGCAACGCCACATTCATGCTTCAGTTGTTCCATTTATATATTTACTAATGAGTAATTACTTCTTTTAAAAACGCGTTATTTATGTTCTGAGAACATATCATCTGTCAAGGGCAAACGCATTCTCTGTTTTACCCATACACATCATCCGCTTCCGGTCATTCCACCGTTACCGACTTGGCAAGATTACGCGGTCGGTCTACATCCATGCCTTTACATACGGCTATGTGATAAGCGAGCAGTTGCAAGGGAACCGTAGTTATTAACGGGTCAAGACATTCCATTGTTTCGGGAAGTTCGATACAAATGTCAGCGATTTTACCGATAACCGTATCTCCCTTGGTAACAATCGCTATCACCCTGCCTTTGCGCGCTTTAATTTCCTGTATATTGCTCAGTACTTTTTCGTACAATCCGTTCTGTGTGGCAATGACCACCACCGGCATTTCCGCATCTATCAAAGCAATAGGCCCATGCTTCATTTCGGCGGCCGGATAGCCTTCCGCATGGATGTACGAGATTTCTTTCAGCTTCAAAGCGCCTTCCAACGCTACGGGATAACTGTAACCGCGTCCCAGATAGATAAAATTGTGTACGTAAGTGAAGATTTTGGAAAGCTCCGCTATACGGTCGTTCAGCTTCAGCACCTCTTTCATCTTTCCGGGAATCTGTCCGAGTTCCCTCACTATGGCGAGGTATTGCGTTTCATCAATCGTACGCTTCTCCCGTGCAAGAGTCAATGCCAACATGGTGAGCACAGTTACCTGACCTGTAAAGGCTTTGGTGGACGCCACACCTATTTCCGGCCCTACATGAATGTAAGACCCCGTATTCGTAGCGCGCGGAATACTCGAACCGATAGCATTACAGATGCCATATATAAATGCACCACGGCTTTTGGCAAGTTCTATAGCAGCCAGCGTATCGGCTGTCTCCCCGCTTTGCGAAATGGCAATCACCACATCACTACTGTCAATCACCGGGTCTCGGTAACGAAATTCCGAAGCATACTCCACTTCCACCGGAATGCGGCAGAAACTCTCTATCAGATGTTTGCCTATAAGCGCAGCGTGCCACGACGTGCCACAAGCCACAATTACAAAACGTTTGGCAGCAAGCAGACGTTCCTTATAATCTATAATGGCGGAAAGCACCACGTTAGTACCCTCCAGATTAATGCGTCCGCGCATACAGTCGTGAATACAATCGGGTTGCTCAAAAATCTCCTTCAACATGAAATGCGGATAACCGCCCTTCTCCAACTGACCGAGATTGAGCGCCACCGTCTTTACCTCGTGCGGGCACTCCACATTCTTGAGATTCACCACTTTCAGTTTCTCCCCACAACGAATAACGGCTATCTCCTCATCTTCCAGATAGACCACCTTGTCCGTATATTCCACAATCGGAGTGGCATCGGATGCCAAGAAGAATTCATCCTGCCCGATACCCACCACCAACGGACTGCTTTTGCGCGCAGCAATAATCTCATCAGGATTCTCCCTGTCGAGCACGGCAATGGCATATGCACCGATAACCTCCTGCAAAGCCAGTTGCACGGCAGTCAGTAAATCGATGCGGTTTATAACCTGAATGTATTCTATGAGTTGTATCAGTACCTCGATGTCGGTACTACTTTTAAAAGTATAGCCTTTGGCTTGGAGTTTGTCTTTAAGGGCGGCGTAATTTTCAATGATACCGTTGTGAATAAGAGCGAATCTTTCGGAAGAGGAATAATGAGGATGAGCGTTAACGGAACAAGGTTCTCCATGTGTAGCCCAGCGGGTATGTGCAATACCTATACTACCGGAAATATCTTTTTGAGTAACGAAAGTTTCTAAATCCGAGACCTTTCCTTTCGTCTTATACACGTTCAGTTGTCGGTCATCACTGATTAATGCTACCCCTGCACTATCGTATCCGCGGTACTCCAACCGCTTCAAACCTTTGATAAGAATGGGGTAGGCTTTTCTTTGACCTATATAGCCTACTATTCCACACATAATATATCAGTATTTGATTTGCGCTGCAAAGATATATATTCTTTAGAACATAAAGTTAACCTTTTCACTATTTATTTATCAAAAGAGTAGAAAAAAGTTATTTTATTATCAAAAAGACAAGGAAAATAATATTTTAAAAGCAAAAGGTCGAATTTATAATCTTAAAGCAAACAGATGAAATCTGATTTAAGATTAGAAGAAAACAAAGGGTATTTTCTATCAGATTATAACTTCATCCCCCGGTGTAAGTATTTAACAAGGCACAAATCGAGGAATATTGTTATCAATTTGAAACTAAATATTTATATTTGCCAAACATTTTGATACAACAAATAGGTATTACATAAATTAGAGTAAACCAAAAATGGAAAACAAAGAGCTTTTTAACAACAAAACAAAGAAACAACCCGCACAACGACAGCCCATGCAGTTGGGCCTGTACGATGTCACCAATGAACACGACGCTTGCGGTGTGGGAATGTTAGTGAACATTCACGCCACCTGTCTGAAAATAAGACCATATAAATTAATTTCCTACGCAGAATTTTGAAAATACCTCGTCTACCACCGCTTCTGTAGCTTTTTCTCCTGTCAGCTCCAAAAGTGCATTTGCGCCATTGTCTATCATCACAGTAACAGCGTCCAAAGTTTCTCCCATATCAAGGCTTTCAAGAGCCATGGCAAGATATTTTCTTGCACGTTCTGCACAGGCTATTTGACGCTCGTTTGCAAAAATCGTGCTGTCAGCGTCATATCCGCCAGTGCCCAAAAGCTTCTCTGTGGCTTTTTGCAGCTCTTCTCTGCCCTCGTCAAGCTTCGCAGAAATCTCTATCACATAGTCTGAATATTTTTCAAGCTGAGACCTTTCAACAACATTTTCAAGGTCAGACTTGTTGAGAACTATGATAACTTTCTTTCCAAGCCTTTTCACATATTCAAGAAGCTCCAAGTCTTCCTCGTCAAGCTCTTTTGAAATGTCGAAAACTTCTATCACAAGCATAGCGTTTTTAAGCTTTTTCTTTGCTATCTCAACGCCTATTTTTTCAACTTCATCATCAGTTTCATGTATACCTGCAGTGTCGGAAAGCTTCAAAATAAGCTCGCCAAGCTTTGCACTTTCTTCGATAACATCTCGTGTAGTGCCTGCCACATTTGTGACTATGGAGCGGTCATATCCCAACAGCATATTCATGAGGGTCGATTTTCCAACGTTCGGCTTGCCTGCGATAACAGTGTCAACACCGTTTTTCAGTATCATACCGCTGTCATGATCTGCTATTATTTTATCAAGCCCTGCCAAAGCGTTTTTAAGGCTCTCTCTGAGATTATCCTCAGATATCTCAGGCAAGTCCTCCTCTGGATAATCCACCCATGCTGCAAGCTCACCTAGTATTGTGACAAACTTTCTTGACATATCAGAAATCAGCCTGAAAAGCCTGCCCTCTTTTGTAAGATTTGCAGAATTAAGTGCATATTCTCCCTGAGCGGAGATAGTTTCCATTACGCCCTCAGCCTGAGTAAGTGAAAGCTTTCCGTTGAGAAAAGCTCTCTTTGTGAACTCGCCCCTCTGAGCAAGCTCTGCACCCTGTTCAATGCAAAGTCTGAGAACTTTTTTTGTAACATATATTCCGCCATGGCATGATATCTCGCAGACGTTTTCGCCGGTGTATGACTTAGGCGCACGGAAAACCGTCAGGACGCCGTCATCGACTTCTCTGCCGTTTTTGTCAACTATTTTTCCGTATGCACACGAATAGCCCTCCATGTTTTCAACACTTTTGCATGACAGCGGTTTAAAAACCTTTGCACCTATGCTTATGGCATTTTCTCCGCTTATTCTTATTACAGATATACCGCCCTCAGCGAGTGGTGTCGAAACCGCACATATATCTTTCATTTTTACCTCTTTTTACTCCGACAGAGCCTTTCCCTGCCATGAATTTCTTCTTCCCATTTCCTTGTCTATCTCGTTCATAACGCAGAATTTTTTCAAACTCCACAAAGGTGCAACAAGGTCGTTCTTTGCACCGTCGCCTGTCACACGCTGTATTACTATCTCCGCTGGCAGAAGCTCCAGCTGGTCGCAGACGATATTGACATACTCGTCCATTTCAAGCGCTCTGAACTCTCCACGCTCATACATCTGCGCAAGCGCAGTGCCTTTTAAAACGCCTTCGGTAATACGGACTACACCTCCGGTTTTTGGACAGCTTTCTCCAAGTATTACGTCGTGCCCGATGGTCAGAAGTGGCATGGAG
>OKRU01000945.1_pt1 | contig 29341 bp, 21 predicted proteins | sample 1601131 | NCBI WGS metagenome assembly OKRU01 (sample SAMEA3541558, study PRJEB24748) | human gut metagenome | biome: human gut; feature: human-associated habitat; material: faeces | place: China | collected 2012
GCATCGGTTTTTCAGGTGTCACAAGTGCCAGATTGCCTTCTGCATCTTCTGCACAAAGAAGCATGCCTTCACTGAGTACTCCCGCCAGCTTTGCAGGCTTCAGGTTCACAAGTACCATCACTTTTTTCCCTACCATCTCTTCCGGTGTATAATGTGCTTTAATACCTGAAACGATCTGTTTCACCTGACTTCCTACCTTTACCTGAGAACAAAGGAGTTTTTTTGATTTTTTCACTGCCTCACAAGCGATGATCTCTCCTACTTGGAACTGCATCGCTCCAAACTGTTCAAACGTAATCTCCGGCTTTGCCTCGATATCGATCACATCTTCCTCTTCCTCTGCTTCTTCACCTTCGTGAATATCTGACTTCGGTTTCTTCAGTCCTTCAATCTTAATATGATGCTTCTCTGCATAATCCCACAGTGCTGCATGGATTGCTTCCTCAGCCAGCAGAGAACAGTGTACTTTTACAGGTGGAAGTCCATCCAGTGCTTCCATAACTGCTTTATTGGTAACTTCCAGAGCTTCATAGATGCTTTTTCCTTTTACCAGCTCCGTTGCCATACTGCTGGTTGCAACTGCTGCACCGCAGCCAAAGGTCTTGAATTTTACATCACGGATGATCTGGTTGTCATCGATATCAAAGTAAATTCTCATGATATCACCGCATTTTGCATTACCAACTGTACCTACACCGCTGGCATTCTCAATCTCTCCTACGTTTCTCGGATGCTGGAAATGATCCATTACTTTATCGCTATACATATTCTAAATCCTCTTTTCTTATTAATGGCTGTAATTAATGATTCCGAAGGAAATCCTCATACAGCGGAGACATACTTCTAAGTCTCTCAACGATTTTCTTAATACAATCTACTACATAGTCCACATCTTCCATGGTGGTCTCCTCGCTCAGAGTCAGACGCAAGGAACCATGTGCGATCTCATGAGGCAGTCCAATAGCCAGCAGTACGTGAGACGGATCAAGAGATCCCGATGTACAGGCTGATCCACTGGAGCCACAGATGCCATCCATATCAAGCATGATCAGCAGGGACTCACCCTCTACGAACTGGAAGCTGAAGTTTGCATTGTTCGGCAGACGGTCAGTTCTGTGTCCATTCAGTCTGGTGTACGGAACTTCTGCAAGTACACGGTCGATCAGATGGTCACGGATCTTACGCTCTTTTGCAGTACGCTCTTCCATGGTATTTGCTGCACGTTCTGCTGCCACACCGTATCCTACAATACCCGGAACATTCTCTGTACCTGCACGACGTTTTCTCTCCTGAGCACCACCATGAATAAAGCTTCTGATCTTTACCCCTTTACGAATATACAGGAAGCCAATTCCTTTCGGTCCGTTCAGCTTATGTCCGCTGGAACTTAACATATCGATATGCAGCTCATCTACATTAATAGGAAGCTGTCCATATGCCTGTACTGCGTCGGTGTGGAACAGGATACCATGCTCATGAGCAATCTCACCGATCTCTTTGATCGGCTGAATGGTACCAATCTCATTGTTTGCAAACATAACCGAGATCATGATCGTTGTCGGGCGAATAGCTGCTTTCAGCTCATCCAGCTTGATCACTCCATCCTCATCTACTCCAACGTAAGTCACCTCAAAACCATTCTTTTCCAAATATTCACATGTATGCAGGATTGCATGATGCTCTATCGCAGAAGTAATAATATGATTTCCTTTTTCTTTCTTCGCAAAAGCTGTCGCTTTCAGCGCCCAGTTATCAGACTCACTTCCACCACCTGTAAAATAAATCTCATTAGCATTGGCACCCAAAAAGTCAGCCACTGTTTGTCTGGCATCCTCTACAGCCTTCTTACTCTTACCTGCGAAACTATATATACTGGATGGATTGCCATATTCCTCAGAAAAATAAGGCATCATTGCCTCCAACACCTGCGGATGTACCTTCGTTGTTGCCGCATTATCCAAATAAATCAATTTGCTCATGTCTATCTCTTCCTTTCTATGATATCGTAATGGTCTACTTTTCACACTATGCACCTATGCATACTATGAAATGATAACAGAGCAGTCTCTTAATTTTTCTGTTTCCATTAGATAATTTACACTACTTGACTAGGAAATGCAAGTCATATCGTAAGAAACAACTAACTTTTTGTGATAACAATATGTTATGCATCCTCCTCAATATGATCGCGTCCCTGTGCAATGATCGTACTAACATGTCCATCTGCCAGAGAATAAAAAATGGATTTGCCTTCTCTGCGGCTTTTGACCAATTTATTTTGCTTGAGAATGCGCAATTGATGAGAGATCGCCGACTGCGTCATATTAAGCACTCTCGCCAGATCACACACACATACTTCCGCCGAAGAAAGCACAAACAGGATCCGTATGCGGGTGGAATCCCCAAACACCTTGAACAGCTCTGCCAGATCATACAATTCTGTCTCCTCCGGCATTGTCTGTTCCACGATCCGCAGCAAGTCCTCATGCACTTCCACTGTCTCGCAGCATACCGGTTCTTTATCTAAATCTTTCTGCATAGTCTCACCTATTCTTTCTGTCAATATCCATGTTTATTTTATAGTTTCAAAAAAGCGGTGTCAATATTCCCTCCTATTGACACCACTTTACCATATCTGACCCAAACAAATTATAACGGCAACTTTGGATGCACGAAGTTTGAGTTATAACTTCTTCACAAACAGAGCACGGATCGCATTCAATACGGCTAATACCATAACCCCGACATCCGCAAAGATTGCAAACCACATGTTAGCAATTCCAATCGCTCCCAAAAGCAGACACAGCAGCTTAATGCCGATTGCAAAGTAAATATTCTCATAAACAATGCGGATACATTTACGTGCAATGCGGATTGCCTTGGAAATCTTTAAGGGATCATCATCCATCAAAACCACATCTGCCGCTTCAATCGCTGCATCGGAGCCGAGTGCTCCCATAGCAATACCAATATCCGCCCTCGACAGCACCGGTGCGTCATTAATACCATCACCGACAAAAGCAAGTTTTGATTTAGCAGGCTGTTTGTCTAACAGTGCCTCTAACTGTGTCACTTTGTCTCCCGGCAGCAATTCACTGTGAACCTCAGAAATGCGAAGTTCCTCTGCTATCTGTGCTGCTACGCGGCTGTCATCCCCTGTCAGCATAACTGTATGCGCGATACCGGCACGATGAAGCGCCTCAATTGCCTTTTTTGCATTTGGCTTGAGCACATCTGCGATCAGTATATGTCCGCTATACTCCCCATCAATAGCAACATGAACGACCGTCCCTACTTTGTGGCATTCCTGACACGCTACACCAATCTTCCTCATCAATTTGCTATTGCCAACTGCGATCTTTTTGCCGTCAACAACAGCAATAATGCCATTGCCGCCAATTTCTTCTACGTCTGTCACTCTGCTCTGATCGATCTTGCCCTGATATGCCTTACACAAACTCTTACTGATCGGATGCGTTGAATGGCACTCTGCGTGTGCAGCATATTCCAACAATTTCTGTTCTTCCAGCTTACTGTGGTGTACGCCGATCACTTCAAAGACGCCCTGTGTCATTGTACCGGTCTTATCAAACACCACACACTTCACACCGGCTAACGTCTCTAAATAATTAGATCCCTTTACAAGTACACCTTCGTGGCTTGCTCCTCCCAGTCCCGCGAAGAAACTTAACGGGATACTGATAACCAATGCACACGGACAACTGATAACCAAAAATGTCAACGCGCGGTAGATCCAATCTCCAAAGCTCGGATCCAACCCCATCGCAAACATTCTCACAAGTGGCGGCAAAACAGCAAGCGCCAACGCACCATAGCATACCGCCGGTGTATAATATTTCGCAAATTTTGTAATAAAATTCTCAGATCTCGATTTCTTGGAACTGGAATTTTCCACCAGATCCAAAATCTTAGATACGGTTGACTCACCAAATTCTTTCGTAGTGCGGATATGAAGCAGTCCGGTCATATTAATGCAGCCGCTGATGACTTCATCGCCCTCTTGCACCTCTCTTGGCTTACTCTCTCCGGTCAATGCACTCGTATTTAAGGATGCCTTTCCCTGTTCTACAACACCATCGATCGGTACTTTTTCTCCCGGCTGGACTACGATCACCGTGCCGATCTCAACTTCGTCCGGATCTACCTGTGTGATCTCTCCATCCACCTCAATATTCGCATAATCCGGACGAATATCCATCAATTCGCTGATATTGCGGCGGCTTTTGCCAACTGCATAACTCTGAAAAAGTTCACCGATCTGGTAAAACAGCATAACAGCGGTTCCCTCAACATAGTCTCCGAGCAAAATTGCTCCGACCGTAGCCACTGCCATTAAAAAATTTTCATCAAAGACCTGACGATTTAAGATGCCCTTAAACGCTTTTCTTAATATATCATAGCCGATCACCAGATACGGGATCATAAATAGTACAAACCGTATCACACCTTTTGACGGGACAACCGGTATTACAGATAACGCGATCATCAATACTGCTGCCACGATAATTCGGATCAATACTTTTTTTTGTTTTTTATTCATTACAATCTCTCCTCACTCTACAGAAAGATCTCGCAGTCATCCTCTACCTTTTTGCAATTCTTAAGCACATCCGGCATAACACTCTTAGGATCACAGCCATCTTCAAATTCTACGATCATCTTTAAGGTCATAAAGTTCACAGTCGCATCCTTTACTCCTGCTGTGTTCTTAGCAGCTTCCTCCATCTTTGCTGCACAGTTTGCGCAATCCACATCAATCTTATACGTCTTTTTCATAATAAAAACTCCTTTCTTTCTCTACCTGCATCTCTTGACGTGCAGGCATCTCCTTTCCAAGTATTCCTCTACTTGTTTGTTTGATTGTTTATATTAACATATGAATAATCATTCATACGTTTTCTTTATTATAACAAAAAAGAAACCACTGTCAAGTGGTTTCTTATAATTTATGATTACAGTGTCACAAACCAAATATACTTCTATCTGCAAATACTGAATTACTTACTCAAACTTTCCATGCCGAAAGTTACCGTCCGAATCACACATTGCCTATAATGCCAATGGTGTGATCATTGTTTGCCTCCGCTATAAAGAAGTCTCATATTCAGATCAAATTTCGTCTGCTTTCCATCGATCGACAACTCGCCATACGGATACGGATCAAGATCCGGGAATTTGTTGACTGTTGGCAGCATATGATATTCTGAGCCGATATGTTTCATTCGAAGCAGATATCCCTCTTCCGTAACCTTCTTTTTGCCCGTTACATAAATTCGAAGCTGTCGTTTTTCTGTCAGATTGCATGGCGCAATTTTCCCCCGATACAGGTACTTACCATCCTCCCTGGAAATAAGGGAAACTTCATACTCTTCTTTCGTAGAACTAAGGTCTACCCCATCCAGCCCAAAAGAGATCACCAATATATTCCATTGATCCTTGGTTGCATACTGCCCCTTCTGTAAGGTCTGCTCCACAAGTTTCGGCGTTTTATTCGTAACATAACTTATCGGTACGGCATCCGGAAAATTACGACTTTGATAATATCGTTTATCCAATATTCGCTGATGAGAGCGAAGCAGCGGAATTTGGATCAGTATCGTTGCACCCAAGCACAGGATACCAACACTAACTGCAGCTTTCTTTCTAGTCAACTTAGCAAAAACAATACGATCTCCGCTCTCTTCTGCTTTTGCTGAGGCGTAACGGCCTCCCTCTGCCATCAACATAAGATAAACGCCCATAAAACATATATTATATTTGCGGTTTGCCTCCCACAAAATAAAGAACATCACAGCCCCCAGGAACGTCAGCGTAAACAAAAACATTTCTTCGCAGTCCCGCCGCCTGATCTGTCGTATCACACAGAATAATAAAAATGCGAAAATACAAACACGAAACGCCTGTGTATAGATCACTGCCGCGCCACAATCTTTTCCCATCACATACTCATACAGTACCGGAAAATCACTTGCATATGAAGCTTTTGGCAATGAATCATCATCGCCCATCGCCCAAACACGAAGCATCTTCGTTCCCATCTGACGGACCACACCGATCAAGCCCAGCTGATGCAATCGTCCCTTCGCACGCGTAATGTCCGCACGTGTTTTCATATCTTTTGTTGGAAAGCTCTCCGTATATGCCTCATCTTCTCTGGCATATCCACCATAGCTTTTCTGGTTCAGCCCCATCATCAGCCAGTGCGTCACCGGGAAACTGCCTGTCACCTGATCAGAATTCACATGACGATCAACCAGCTTGCCGCACGCTGTAAATGTAACGGCAAAAACCGCCACTACAAGAACAGCCTTAACGATCGTATTTCTCCTGCCAGAAGCTTTATGGAGCAGATTCCACTTGGGGTTCACATATCTTCTATCCCCACTTTTTACAAAGATCGGATCTTTAAAAAATTGCACTGCCGCAAATAAGATCATCGCCAGGATCGGCAAGATCGTCGTAGGCCGAATCCAGTAACCGACCGCCATCATCAAACCGAGTAATATACATTTGATAATGTTTTTCACCGTCAGATTCTCATGGCGCAGCCATAACGCCAGATACAACACCGCCATAACAAACGGAAAAGAGATCGTGTTGGTATATACTGTTGTCAGCCATACATAAATCGTCGGGCAAAGCAAAAAGAGTAATAACACCCAGTTTGCAAATCCTATACCGCGCAATCTCTTTGCGGTTCGATACGTAATATAAATACCTATATCCACACAGAAGATATTCAGCACAATATTCGGAATAACAACATGCGTGATGCCAATTCGAAATAATAATTTATAATAGTAATAGAAAAATACCAGCATGAAATGATTGTTAGAATACCGCTGAAAATATTCATCCTTCGTATTCATCTGTCCATGCTGCGTTTTTACCATCTGCAACGCTTCATTCTGAACGCGTGCCGGGTCGCTGATTGACATCGGATGCGATACGAATACCAAAAATCCAATCTGTAACAAAATGATTGAAAGAAACAGAATCACTGTCGCTTTCTGGCCGGTGCCCTGCATTTTGCGGTACAACATCACCAAAAGTACCCCCAGCGCAACCGCCAACAGTATCACTGCCACATTACCTAACGCATAGTTGCCACCGGAAAGATACTCCTTATATCCGTACATACATACCATCGACATCGCCAATAATATTCCGGCGATCACCGCAGTAAAATACAGACTGAATCGATAAAAAAACTGCATTAACTTGTGCATCCCCTCTCAATCCCTCCATTTGTCCCTGCTGTTCTCTCAACATCTATGGTATCCGGTCCCTCTAACCGAAATGATATGCACAAAAGTGCTCTGAGAACTCACATTTTTTTATTGTTGTAATATTTTACCACGAAACTTATGCGTAAATTATTACAAATTTCTTAATATTTCAAGGACATAGTTCCAAGTTCTCTCTACACTGCCGACATCCATCGTTTCTTTCGGCGTGTGAATATCTTTCATATCAGGACCAAAAGAAACACAATCCAGTCCCGGAAGCTGTCCGGCGAACAGTCCGCATTCCACTCCTGCGTGCAATGCCTGCACGATCGGTTTTCTGCCATACTGCTTTTCAAAGATTTCAATCATTTTGTCTCGTAACGGCGACTGTTCTCTATATTCCCAAGCAGGATATTCTCCTATACAGGTGACCGTTCCACCAAGACGTTTTACCAGGCAAGAAATCTGTTCCACTAAATATTCTTTCTGTGTTTCCACACTGCTGCGCACGGAATAGGAAAGACACACTTCTTGCGCATCTGTCATCATAATGCCGAGATTCAGCGAAGTCTGCACTAATCCTTCCACTGCAAAGCTCATATTTTGAATACCGTTCGGCAGATTCATTAACGCTGTCACAATTCGCTCTGTTGTCTCTCTGTCCATCGGATCACATGTTATGTCCTGTGATGCCCGATCGATCGTCACTGTAATCTCTGCATCTGTATGACAATATTCTTTGCGGTAGATCTCCTGAAGTGCTTTCACCTTTGCCGACGCTACAGTGACATCCCCATTTTTCACTGCCAGAACAGCATGCGCCTCACGTGGGATCGCATTATCTTTCTTACCGCCCTCTATCGACACGATCTTATATTCACAATCCTGTGCAAGCTCATACAATGCTCTTCCCAGCATAATATTTGCATTTGCCCTTCCTTTATCGATCTCTACGCCGGAATGTCCGCCCAATAATCCGGTAACTGTAAGCTGCATATAAGAAACATCTGTTACGCTGTCACGCTTCACCGGCAAATGTGCCTTTGCCGTCAATCCTCCTGCACAGCTTACTAACAAATATCCCTCTTCCTCCGAATCCATATTTAACATCGTACGCGCTTTCAGCGGTGACATATCCAGTGCTGCTGCACCAAGCATACCGATCTCTTCGTCTACGGTAAACACTACTTCCAACGGCGGATGTGGAATGTCTGTCGATTCCAGTATTGCTAAAGCATATGCTACCGCAATACCATCATCCCCGCCCAAAGTCGTACCACGGGCACTGATCACATTGTCTTCCAATTGCAGATCCAATCCCTGTGTCTGCATGTCAATACCGCAGTCAGCTTCCTTTTCACACACCATGTCCATATGTCCCTGCAGCATAACCGGCGCATGATCTTCATACCCCTGCGAACCATTTTTCCAGATAATGACATTATTAGCATCGTCCTGCTGTACGCGCAGTCCATGCTCTTTTGCAAAATTCACACAATAATCACTGATTTCTTTCGTATTGGTCGAACCGTGTGGGATCTGACAGATCTCCTCAAAATAATAAAACACTCTGTTGGGCTCTAGTTTGGATAAAATTCCCATGTTGTCTCTCCTCTCTTCCTATGTGCCACCTTCATTTCAAAAGGTGCAAATGTCTTTCCATCCTGCAGACAGACAGTCTGCATTGTGTTATTAAACCAAAAACGCCATTCCTGCTTGGTGCCAACTCTGGTTGTCACTTCCATACCTAATGGCAGATTTTCATCATATTCCAATTGACGCCGCTTTGCAAGTGTCTTCGCCAAAGAAATGTAAGATGCACGGTCTAATACTGTCCCCAGATAGTATGCTTCACCGGTTCCATATTCATTCCTGGTCACCACAGGCGTTCCCCGGTAAAAAGCTTCTCTGCTGCCCTCCTGCGCCTGATACACAGCTAACACCTCTGCCGTATCTGCCTTCAACAGATCACACCACTGCGTTGCACAAGGCTTCACCGGCTCCCCTTGCCACTGCACCTTCCGTGTCTGCTCAAAGCTTTGCCGTAACTCGTCATCCTGTATGCAAACATCCTGCATCACCGTTCCAATGACATCATATTCTTCCACATGCACTCCTACCAGCTCTCGGTACACGGTCGGCAATAAATCCATCTGACATTTATTGTACATATCTTTCACACCACAACGGTTGGTCAACACAACAGTGCCACCTTCTGCCACAAACTGATATAACTGCTGTACCACTATTTCATTGGTGATCTGCAGCGTAGGTGCCAACACAATATCATAGCCTGATAAATCCGCTTTCTCATCAATGATATCCACATTCATTCCGATCGCAGTAAAGGCATCATGCAGGCTTTTGAGCTGTTCCAAATAATACATCCCCTCTGCCTGATGCTGCAATTTGAACGCATACTCCTGATCGGAACCATACAAAACCGCTACGCTGCTGATGATCTCAGACTCTCTAACTTCTTCTAACTGCCCTGCCCTGCGGCATAAATGTTCAAACTCTTTATACCGTCTTCCCGGCATGTTACTGTGATCCAACAGACCATGCCAATACATCTCTGCACCGGAGCATGCAGTCCGAAAGCGAAACTGTATCACCGTATCTGCGCCATGAGCAAATGCCTGCAGGGAATATCCCTCTAACATACCCGGATATAATGTCGGTGTCATCGGCATCCAGCTTCCCATAGCACCACTAAGCTGTTCCATGATCCAGAAGTTTTGGCGTTTGATGCCACGCATCAGATCCAAATGAAACGCATGCGAATATAATGTCTGTCGGTCTTTTGGCAATGTAAGCGCCGGATAATTATCGTAAGACACAACGTCCAACGTCTCAAACATATCATAAAAGTCAGGCATATTTTCACAAAGCCAGTTATTGGTCGTGATCAGCGCATCTGGTGCGAGCTCACGAATGATCTGCTCCTGAAATCGCACATAATCCACCGTGCTTTCCGATGCATAACGGTTATAGTCCAGTGTCAATGAGGGGTTCTGCCATTGCAGCACGGCAGCTGTCGGAGGTTCTATCTCCTCAAAGCAGCTGTATTCCCCACTCCACACCGCATTTCCATAAGCACGGTTTACGGCATCGATCGTATGGTATTTTCCCTGAACATATTTCCGAAAACGGCCGACACATTCCGGACATCGGCAATGATTAGCCTCTAACTCATTATCGATCTGATATCCAATGACATTCGGATTATCACAATAACGTCCTACCATTCTGCTGATGATCTTATCACAAAAATCGCGATAACGAAGATTACTCATGCAACGGTGTCCGCGCACCCCGATCGGTATTTTATTGCCGTCACGCCCCACCTGTATCACTTCCGGATAACGATGAAACATCCACTGTGGCGGTGTGCATGTCGGCGTGCAGAGCACAATATCCATGCCACGCTCTGTAAACACCTGCACTGCTCTATCTAACCAGCCAAATTCATACACACCTTCCTCCGGCTCCAGACGACTCCAGGCAAACTCTGCCATTCGCACCACCGACACCCCTGCATCCTGCATACGATCTGCATCCTGTTCCCACACTTCTTCCGGCCAGTGCTCCGGATAATAATCTACTCCAATCCTCATAGAACTCCTGCCTTTCTCCTTCTTTTTTTAACTCAAACTTCGCACATTCAAAGCTGCCATCAAGAAACTATAGCAATTGCCTTGCCGCATTTTCTTTTTTGATAGTACGAAATGAGTTATCCTGTTGTTAATTTAGAAAAGACGCCATGTCTAAACATGACGTCTTTTGATTTTTGTACTGATCATTTGCACTGTAACAGCACCACAGTCTCCAAACAGTCACCTTCCCATTTGTCAGATAAAGACTTACCAGTGACGATCGTAGATCCTCTACATCTTGGAAAGTTCTGCTTCTTTCTGCAGCAAGCTTTGCTTCTCTGCAGCAACACTCTGCTCTAACTGCTTCATCTTCCCCATATTCTCAGTGATCTCATGCTTTAACTTATCGGTATCACCAACAAGGTCATGCAGCTTTCGATTCCATTCATCCGCAACCTGCTGTCTTTCAGCCTCTAAGTTCTGTCCGACATCACGGTATTTATTGATAAACGACATATTATATTCAATGGTGTCTCGAATCGTCTTCTTACGACCAAGTGCAAATCCGGAAGCATCCTTCAACTCATCTTCCAGCTTCTTATTCTCAACTTCCATTTCTTCAATACGCATATTATTCTCACGAATGCGCTGATCTACAGCACCAACTGCCGCCTCTCCGCGTGCAACGAGTTTCTTACGATCCTCTTCGAAATTGCCCTTACTGGACTCTAACTGTTTCTGCGCATATTCAACAACAGCTTTCGCATCATTATAATTCTTAACCATTAAATTGATCTGTGCACGAATCTCGTTGATCTCATCTTCAACCTGCTTGCGCGCCTGATTCTTGCGCTCTTCCTCAGCCGCTTTAAGTACGGATGGCAGCTTCCGATAAACATCTTCCCACTGTTCGTGCTTTCTGGAGCAACGACGTGAGATACGATATTCGACTGCTCCGATATTATCAAACTCAACACGCAGATTCGTAAGTTCCGCGTAACAGTCTCTCTCCAGATCAAGAACAGACTTCATGACATCCTCAGGAACACCCTTACCATCCAATTCATCAATATGATCATATAGATCTTCCAAGATCTCTTCCAGATCGCCACCAAAATCTTCCTGTTTGTCGGCAATCTTATCGCGCATCTCCTTGATCTTAGGATCCGAAAATCCTGTAAAACGTACGGTTGACAGTTCCTTCTTAAATTCCTCCAAATACTGCGTCCAACCGTCCGCTACTTTCTGTAACTTCGGCTTAACATCATCTGCATAGGAACTAAACTCTGCAGGCAATGCTGCTGCAGGAGTTGCCGCTGCTACTGCCACAGGGCTTGCCACCGTTGTCTGCATCGGTTCTGCAACAGGATCCATCGCACCACTGTCAGATACTGCCGTCTCCACAATAGATGCAACCTGTGTTGTATCTGAAGATTCGATCTCCTCATGCTGTGCTGTAGATGGAGCCTCCATCGGTGCCGGTGCCGGTGCTTCTGCAGGCACAGGAGTTTCCTCTTCCTCTGCTCTCTTCACCTCATTACCATGCTCATCCACCTCAACCACATTGATCGCAACAGACTTCGGATCTGTTCCATTGTATCCAACAAGCATCTCTACCAGCTCACGGACTTTCTTCTTCGCATCCGGAATCCCCGTATATACACGTGTTTCCATCGAAACCGTGATACCATCTACATTACGATTCAGCGCCAACAAATGCCATTTAAACAAATAGAGAAATGTCATTCCTGTCATATCTTCATTCTGTAAAAACTCGCGGATCTCTTCTCCTAAATCTTCCAGCTTGACACGGAACATCGTGTTCTTCTCTATATATACCATCAAATTGACTAATTCCGGCGCAAGCGTATCCATTTTATCAAAGATTCCCGGAAAGTCCCTCATTGCAGTCGTATTAGCCTGCATTCCTTTCACTTGGTGATACGTACCATCGTAATACAGTTCTCCCGGCTTAAAGAAAAAGACACCGCCATCTAACAGTACTTGTGCTGCTAAAATGCCGTCAATCTTTCCGTTTTTACCTATAAGATCCATACAACGCGCCTCCCTTACTGCCTAATCTTTTTTCTTCGTCTTCTCTATCTTTACCAATCTATCTCAAATAACATATCGTCCATCCAGCACAAAAAATGAGCTTTGAACGAATGGTATATTACCGACAGGTTACCTTTTCTATTATACTTTTCTTTTTATATTCTGTCACCTGTTTTTTGGAATTAATATGTAAACAATTTATGAACAAACAGTAAACGCCCCCTATTTGTGGGGATCTTCCGCACAATACACAACATGGTGTGTTTCCTTGGATTTTGTCAAATTCGTAAAAAATGAACAAACATCTAAAATTTTATCATTGCCCCACTTAACATACTATGTTATACTGATATCGAAAATGTTTAAGTAAGGAGGTTGCAATGCTATGGCATCCATCAAAGATATTGCAAAATTGTGTGGTGTATCCGTTGCCACTGTGAGCAAAGCACTCAATGACAAGGCTGATATCAGCGAGGACACAAAACAGCACATAAAACAAGTCGCAAAACAGATGGGCTACGTACCACAGTATTACGCCCGCGCGATCCGAACCAACAAAAGTTACAACATCGGTGTCCTTTTTATGGACGATGCAAATTGTGGATTGACGCACGATTATTTTTCTTCAATATTGAACAGTTTCAAGGTGACTGCCGAGGCGAAGGGCTATGATATTACCTTCATCAACAGCAACCAGCCTCACGATAAGCACAAAACCTATTTAGAGCACTGCCGTTACCGTGGTTTGGACGGCGTCATGATTGCTTGTATTGACTTTGATAATCAGGACGTTGAAGCCCTGATCAACAGCGATATCCCGGTCGTTACCGTTGACCGTACGTATCCGGATACTAACACGATGTCGGTGTTATCTGATAATGCCAGTGGCATGAAAGAACTCGTTGAATATATCATTTCGCAGGGACACAAGCGAATCGCTTATCTTTCCGGTGAAACTTCTGCCGTGACCAGTGAACGTGTAACCAGTTATCAGAATGTCATGCTGGAACACGGTCTGGATATTCCGCCAGAATACCACATTAGCACAGAATACCGCAACCTGACTGCTGCGCGCCAATATACACGTCAGCTTCTTTCTCTACCGACTCCGCCATCCTGTATTATTTACCAGGATGACTATTCAGCTGTCGGTGGCATGGAAACGATCCGCGATATGGGATTATCCATTCCGGAAGATGTTTCCGTTGCCGGTTATGATGATATTTTCATTGCAAGCCAGCTGCGCCCAAGACTTACAACGGTACATCAGGATACCGAAGTTATCGGACGGATCGCAGCTGAAAAATTGATCTCTCTGATCGAGCACAAACGCGGCTGTTCCTATAAACCGGTCATCGTTGACTCCTGTTTAGAAAAAGGTGAATCTGTGAAACCTTACACGGAGTAACTAAAACTTAGGATCAGATCAGTGCCTCAATACTCATTCGAAAATCTTTCGAAAGATCATAAGTAGTTCCTTTATCTGTCATAACGACTGGTCTGGAGAGCAGGGATTTGTTTAATAAGACAACCTTTCCCTGCTCCCCGTTTGATAGTAATACTTCTGTGTTAACATAAGCTTCTATCGTTCTTTCCATAAACAAATACAATACTCCCGGTTCATATGCATCTTTATCCTGTTCCAAGATTCCAATAACCTTAAAAGGACAGATTCCTTTGCGATAACAACGATTTGACGTCATTGCATCATATACATCTGCAACAGCAACAATTGATGAAAAATATTCTATACCCGATCCCATCAATCCATATGGATAGCCGGTTCCTCCAAAACGCTCATGATGCTGCAATGCCGCCAATTTGACACGACGATCCAAATTTTTATCTTTTAACATTTCATATCCGTATTGCGGATGTTTCTTGACAATCTCATATTCTTGCCCAGTCAACTTTCCCGGTTTGGTTATGATATCATTTGGCACACGCAGCTTACCAATATCATGAAGCAGTCCACAGGTCACCAATACCTTTAAGTCTTTCTCATTCATGCGAAGCCAATTGCCGATCACGTTACAGATCAGTGCCACATTCATTGAATGCGTATACGTCATGTCATCATAACCACGCATACACTGCAGCATGTCCAACAGATGCAGTGGATTACGTGTCTTTTTGAGCAGTGCATCCACATCACCCAACATACTATCTACCAGACCATCTGAACTCTTGGTCACAATATCATTTAAGGACTGCCTAAAACCACCTACACAATCAGTAAACTCTGACTCAAATACGCGAAATTCCTCTGATTGCTGAACTCGTTCAAAATAGGTCGGACCTGCTAATTGCTCTACAGCAGCAGATACCGTGTCCGTCTCTCCTTCCGGCAGCACCTGCGCAGACACGCCTTCCACTGTCTCTACAACATTTGACTGTTTCGAATTGACCGTCCCTGACGTATTCTCGGACTCCTCCTGAACATATACTTTTACCGCTTTTACAGCATAGTATTTTAATTTTTCGATAATCTCTTCCGTCAAAACCGTATTACTTTGGATAACCAAATGATTGGTATATGTATACGCTGCCTCCGAAGAAACCATGCCCGGCTTCAAATTAGCCGTTAATACTTTTTTGATTTTCATCTACATACCCTCTTATCTGTTAAAAACAAACACCACAACATAGCTCCAGCGCAATAGCGTCCCTGTCACGATCATTACGATCTGCAGCAGGGTATCAAACCATTTATGTCGAACACGCTGCCTGCCTGTTGTTGGATTTTCTTCTATCATGCTGATCTGCACTGTATTGCGCCGGATCAGCCGGAAATACATCCAAACAACCAAAAACCATAATAAAAACAACGCCACCCCGGCAAGCTGAGCCGCGCCGTCTCTGGGCAGATCATATGATCCGTCGCTTCGTGTCTTTCCTGTCATCAAACGAAAGGCATAATACAGATAATCTAATGACGCAAATCCCCATATTATACTCACCACGGAAAACATAATACGTTTCCATAATTTCATTCCACCCATGACGCTCCTCCATCTCTCATGCTGTGAATCATTTCGTTCTCAATTATTTCTATTATACCTTGCCTTTTACACATTTGGCAACTGTGATCTTTTTTCTCATTTCACATGCAAGATCCTCATAGCTACTATGCAGATGAGTTTGGCTTCCCTCTGTAATTATTACCCGTTTCACCTGTCAGATATAAAAAAACAAAGCCAGCGCTTTGCTTTGCAAGAATTGCTAAAGCAATTCTTGGTGGCATAACACCACACTATGAGCAGTTTCCTATAAAGTGACATAGGGCTGCCACAAGTATCTTATCGCTTGTGGCAGCCCCTCATCTGCCGTACAAATAGCTTAACACGGCTCCTGTATTATTTTACGATCGGAGCAAAACGAATGCGAACCTCCGGCAATGCCTTTAATTCCGCATAATAATTTGTCATCCAATCCTCGCCCTGTGATGGATCATTCTCACCGGATGCCGGTGGCGCAAATATTTTCAAACTCATATCTGCTTCACTCTCCAAAGGCTTCTTAAAGAATGCACTCATCATATCGATGCACTTCACACCCGGAGCCTTGTAGAACCAGTGTCCATTCAATTCCATCATCAAGTTCATGTCAATTGTCTGTTCATCAAAATATACTTCACAGAATACCGGATTTTTCTCGAAGTGCAAAGGAACTGCAATACCCTCTGCATCCTCAGAACCACCCCAGCGAAGTGTAGCCGGAAGTGTGATCTCACTTCCTTCGTCCATGGACGGACTAAAGAAATCCTCATGGATAATCTCACGATACGTATTCAAAATTGGCTGTTCGATACCAACATTCGCATTGTTAGGATCCTCGATCTCCAAGCCCAGACGTCCTCTATCGCGCATCTGATATAACGTGAATCCTGACAGCCATTTCTCCTTGTCCGCTTTCAGCATCTCACAAAACTCTTTCAGCATGTCTGCCTGATCATAGGCACCGGTTACGTCTCCATCGGCGTTAAACTCAGACAATACCATCGGCTTCTTAACACCATTATTTACATATGTGTAACGCTCATAGCTCTTCTTTGCTAAGTTGTAGATCTTGTCTACCGTATGACGCGCAAACGTATCTCCTCCCTCTTCTGCAACATCATATGGCCATCCCCAATGAAGTGCCATATAACGGTCAACGGACACAATATCTGCTGCACGGGAAGCCTCTGCGAAGATGTCTTCCATTTCCATCTTCTCATCCTCTAACTCCTTACAGCCATCCAGACAAATGATCGTCTTAACATTTGGAGCTTCACGATGAATGATCTCGCAGCAATGTGTAAAGAATGCTGCAACCTCCTCATAAGAAGCACGTTTATTAAAAGAGAACCAATTACCGGTCGCCTCATGGTTGATACGAAGCAATACACGTCCAAACGTGCGAAGATCCTTTGCGATTGCAATAATATGATCATCGGTAAGCTTTGGATCAATTGTCATCGTAAGCAGCACATCCTGTCCATGTTTACGGACATCTCTCATATAAGTAAACGGTTCATCATCTAATGTTCCGTTCAAACCACCCTTATAGGTGAAATAATCATCGTATGGAAAATCCCATGCGAACTGTACAGACGGATCTGCATGCACAACACTGGCACGTCCCGGCCACTTATCGTCATTTGGATAATAGCAGTACATCAGATTGACAGCTCTATGTGGGCGTCCCAGTTTCTGCAGGATGTAATCCTGATCCACATATTCTCCACGCTCACTGCCATCGCCCAGATCAACGGCACACTCTGCCGGTCCCATATGCAATGCCTTAACTTTCAACTCTTCACTCATTATATTCCTCCGTTCCGCAGAAATATCCTCTGCTATGTTTTACATATTTAGGAGCACAAAACGCTCAGCTTAAAATAGTATAACAGAAATCCCCCTCAAAAATCTACCGGCAATTTCGGCATCTTATACCCTAAAAATCTCTGATATGCTCTTCGCTGCGTATTTTACCTTCCTCAAGCTCGGCCAAAAGCTCGGCACGTTTGCTCCCTACCATAAACTTCTGGTTGTATTTTTGATAGATCTCGCAAGGATTGTCCTGCAAAAATGCCATTGAATCGCCACCCATCGTTAATTCTGTGACGAAAACAACCATTTCCTGCCCTTCCGGAAATGCATTTTCCATAAAAGAAAAGGCATTCTCCAATTCCTCTAATGCTGCATCTTCCTCTCGGATCAGTTGTTCCTGCTTTTGATCAAACTCCGGTTTTTGCGCGGCAAACGTTTTTGCTGCTTCCTCACTGCCAGCCTCTGCCTCCTGCTGCATTTGCTTCAGTGATGCATACCACGCATCCATTGTCTTTTTGTAATCTGCCACCTTCGCAAAATGCCTGTTAAGCCCCGACAGCAACAGATTGACAACGCTCAACCGCTCGTCAAACGATGCATTTTGCAGCCGTTGATATACTGCGACATCTTCTTTTCCCTGTAAAATATCTTCAATACCATAATCATCTTCATACTTGCGATACAGATCCAAGTAGACCGCCACATCTTTTGCCACTTCCGGATGTTGTATAAATTCGCTGATCAAATCTTCATCCACCGGCTGTCCCAGCGTTTCGTACACTTGGATCAGCGTGCTCAGATCCTCCCAGCCACGCGCTGTCACAAAAAGCATTCCATCCACATCCGTTTGTACACGATAAAAATTCTGCGGGCGCAGTTCCAAATAACTTAGGATTCCGCTGTGAATCCTTTGCCTGCGGGCATATTCTTTCCACGCCGGATAATCCGGCTCGACCATGATGCGTCGTACACGATCAAGTGTCACCATATCAAAATCCCGGACGGATTTATTGTACTCCGGCGGATTTCCGGCTGCCACAATGATCCATCCCTCCGGGATCGCCTGATTACCGAACGTCTTACACTGCAAAAATTGCAGCATCGTCGGTGCAAGCGTTTCGGACACGCAATTGATCTCATCGATAAAAAGTATGCCCTCCTTCTTTCCCTTTTCTATCTTCTCATATACACTGGCAATGATCTCACTCATCGTATATTCTGTCACAGAATATGTCTGCTCTCCGTAAGTCTTCTCACGAATAAATGGGAGCCCGACTGCACTTTGTCTGGTGTGATGAGTGATCGTGTACGATACCAGCCCAATTCCACACTCACTTGCCACCTGCTCCATGATCTGCGTCTTGCCGATACCCGGTGCTCCCAGAAGCAATAGCGGGCGCTGTCGGATCACCGGGATCATATACTCACCGTTGTCCCTTTTCTCTAAATACGCACGAACTGTGCGGATCACTTCGTTTTTTGCCTGTTTAATATTCATAATAAATTACTTTCCTTCCATGATTTCTTCGTGATCAATGCGGATCCGCATCGCCCACGGTGGCACTGCCTCTTCCTCATAATCCTGCGCAAAGATAAACGCCGTCTTATATTCCGGTCGTTTTGCCGGATATATTCCCTTGCCGTCCGTAAAGTACAAAAGCCCTTGCAAATGGCGGATCTGCCCGGATTGCATCAACTGATCCACGTAGCGAAAAGCAGGCCGAAAATCCGTACTCCCACCTTCTGTCAAGGTAAACCGCTGCAGCGTCTGTGCCAGCTCCTCTTTACTGGTAACGACATCATCCTGCCTAACCTTATCATCACATTGCAAAATATGAATCCTGCATTTGCCGGAAAGCTCAACACTTTCCAGCAGCAGATCTGCGGTAAGCTGTAAAAACTTTTTTACCAATTCGCCATTTGTAGAATAACTGGTATCAATAACAACGACAAACGTCTCTACCTGCAATGTCTCCTTAGTTTCCATCGGCTCGATCAACGGCAGATTGCCATATATGCGTAACCCATAGGTATAATAACTAAGATCAAATTCTTCGGGGTCTATCTGCAGCGTCTCCCGAAGCGATGCAAATTTACGCAAAAAATCCCGATAACTGCGCCGTTGCTGCAACACACGGATCTGTTTCAGCATCAATCTTTCTTCATCGCCATCGTTTCTGCCCTGCCGTTCCATCTGCATCTGTGTCTGTCGTGCCAATTTGTCCCATTTCGGCGGAATCTGCACAGGAATGGCCTGCTCCGGCTGTGGTCGTGGCCAAAACGCATGCGTATCCGTATAAAATTCTTTGCTAAGTTCCGCCAGATCGAATTCATACCACAAACGGATCTGTTCATAAATAATTGCCGCTGATAATGCCTGTCCCACGGACTCCAGCCGTTTATATACTTTTCTGCGGAGCAGACCGGTAATGCGCTGTACACTCGTCTGCTCCATATGATCGATCAAATACTCGATCATAATATCACACGCCAGATCCCAATCCGCTGCATTTCTGCTGCCCTGCAGCCACGGATGACAAAAGATCAAATGCAGGATCATATGAAGATAACAGCGGTTTAAATACACCGGATTTTTAGGATACACGCGCAGCAAATGATCCGCAGAATAAAACAGATGATCGCCTTCCGTTCCCAACGTATCAATGCCCTCTTTGGGCTGATAGCTCAATGCCGACAATGCAACATCCATATAGCGGAAGTCCATATACAATTCGTGACGGATCAGACGTAATATCTTTTCTGCCATATACTGCTCCCACTCTGTCTGCGTTACCGCCTGCGAACGCTGCCTTTTCTCATTCGACTGTTCTATATTGGTCATAACTTCCTAATTCCTTTCAAAATGCGTAGCGTTCCCTACGCCTGTTACGCCCGTACTGATAATTCCATTCCATAAGCCGGGAAGCTCCCTCTGACCACTGATCTTCTAACGCTTTCTGCGTGGCATGTTCCAAGGCGTTTCCCGTCAGATAACGATGCTCGCACAAATAATGCAATGGTTCCAATTGTTTCCGATCAATGTAATGCAGCGCCAGCACCTCTGCCTCTTGATGAAGCTGCTCCTCATAACGTTTCCTCGCATCTTCCGGTACACCGATCGGCGTCTGTAACCGTAAATATGCCATCTTCGCGATCGTAAGCGGCGATTCTTCTGCAATCACCTTCGGATAGATCGCATCATATCCGGCAAACTGTACAATACCATCCTGAAATTGCTGTCTTGCCCGAAATCCTTCTCCGGTAATATTACGCCCAAAAATATGCGCCGGCGCAATTTCATCATAACTCTCCGTATATTCCGGATACAATAACGACGCTGTCTCCTCCCCCGCAAAATCAACCTGTATCTCCCATGGAATGCGTGACAAAACTGCTTTCACACCGGTTTTGCCACGTATATCTGCCCGAACTCTAAGCTGCTTCAGGCTGCGACAATTCATAAATACATCACTGCCAATAGTTTCCAGCGCACTGCCAAATTCTATCACAGATAATTTTCTACAGTTGTAGAATGCAAGTTCTTCTATTTCTACAACTGTGTCCGGCAAGACAACCTGTAGTACTTCATTACCCGCTATCTCCCCCAAATAAACAGCGGCAGGCTGTGCCACTCCCTTTGTATCAAGCAGCACTCCATCCCCTGTACCAGGCCGCGCTTCAACCATACGCTCATACTGTTTCTCGGGATAGGGTTCTAATGGTTCCTGCCATTTCGTTTCGCGAATCTCCTCCAAGCCGTCTAGTTTATTGGATGCCGAGAAACAGTATGCTCCAATCGCATATACAGGCATGCCCTCTATTTTCTGTGGCACGGTCAGACAGCCATTGGTGCCATAAACCCGGTATATCTTTGCCCCATCAGAGGTCTTTTTCCACAATAGTCGAATCATCGCTCTGTCATCCTCCTCTATTACGTCAAAACCCCCCTGCACATCCCTCTAACGAGGTCTATACAGAGAGGTCTTTCTTGATTGATCGGAAATTGCTGTTGTATAGCGAGACAAAGGCAAAGCGCTAGCTTTGCTTTTGTGTGTATCCTGCATACAGTGGCAATCAGTCAATCGCTTCTAATGCCTGTTTCAGATCTGCGATCAGATCTGCTTTATCTTCCAAACCACATGAAATACGAACCAAGCCGGCAGGTACACCTGCTGCCTCTAATTGTTCATCTGTCATCTGACGATGTGTCGAAGTCGCCGGGTTCAAGCAGCAGGTTCTTGCATCTGCTACATGTGTCTCGATCGCCGCCAACTTCAGATTCTTCATAAACTTCTCAGCCGCAGCACGTCCACCCTTTAATTCGAATGAAACGACACCACATCCGCCATTCGGCAGATATTTCTGTGCTAATGTATAGTAACGATCTGTTGGCAGACCGGAATAATTAACATAAGATACCTGTGGCTGTTCCTGTAAAAATTCTGCTACAGCCTGTCCATTCTCAACGTGTCGAGGCATACGAACATGAAGAGATTCTAATCCTAAATTCAAGAGGAATGCATGCTGTGGAGATTGAATGCATCCAAAATCGCGCATCAACTGTGCTGTACATTTTGTAATAAATGCCCCCTCTTTGCCAAACTTTTCAGCATAAGTAATACCATGATAAGATTCATCCGGTGTGCAAAGCCCCGGGAACTTATCCGCATGTGCCATCCAGTCAAACTTACCGGAATCAACGATCGCACCACCGACTGCTGCTCCGTGTCCATCCATATATTTTGTCGTAGAGTGCGTCACAATATCTGCCCCCCACTCGATCGGCCGGCAATTCACCGGCGGTGGGAATGTATTATCCACGATCAACGGCACACCATGCGCGTGCGCAGCCTTCGCAAACTTTTCAATATCCAATACCGTCAATGCAGGATTAGCAATCGTCTCACCAAAAACCGCACGCGTATTATCCTGAAATGCTGCATTTAACTCTTCTTCTGTACAATCCGGGGATACAAATGTAACAGTAATACCCATCTTTGCCATGGTGACCTGTATCAAATTAAATGTGCCACCATAGATTGATGAAGATGCCACAATATGACTGCCGCACTCACAAATATTAAACAAAGCAAAAAAATTGGCTGCCTGACCGGAAGAAGTCAGCATTGCTGCCGTACCACCCTCCATTGCTGCAATCTTAGCTGCTACATGATCGTTGGTTGGATTCTGCAAGCGTGTGTAAAAATATCCGCTTGCTTCCAGATCAAATAATTTCCCCATATCCTCACTGGTGTCATACTTAAATGTAGTAGACTGCACGATCGGGATCTGACGCGGTTCGCCATTACCCGGAGTATATCCTGCCTGTACACACTTTGTTCCCATTGTATATTCGTTCATCATATCTCTCCTTAATTAATCAATTGTAAAATAATCCTTAAACTGATCTTGCGTCATCGGTTTTGCTGACACAACCGGAAGTGCCATCAATCGCTGAAACAACTTTGTTTTCTCCCCACGGTTACCGCTGCATTCAAAATGAACATGTCCAAGCTCTTCTTTCGTTGCCAGTAACTTGATCTCGCGTAACCGCCGCTGCATTTCCTTTGCCGTGCCAATTGCGCCATCATACAGATCCACATGTTCTCCAACCATCTCCAAGATCGTATCCTGTACGAATGGATAGTGAGTGCATCCGAGAACAATTCCATCCAACGGTCTTTCTTTGATCCCCTCAAAAAGTTCATGCAGGTAAATATAAACTTCTTCGCCGTCAAAATCTCCGCTCTCGATGAATTCCATCAAGCCGGGACATGGCACCGGGATGATATTTGCCTGATCTTCATATTTATGCATCAGTTTATTGAATTTTTGCTGCTTCAACGTCATCGGTGTTGCCATCACAAGTATATTGCCGCCCGGGTGTTCTGTTACTGCCGGCTTGATCGCAGGTTCTATGCCAACAATCGGAATATCTGAATACATTTCCCGAAGCTCTTTGATCGCACAGCTGGTCGCCGTATTGCAGGCAACAACAATCGCCTTGCAGCCCTGATCGAGCAGCCGGCTAACATGCTTGATCGTCAGATCTCTTACCTCTTCGACAGTCCTTGTACCATATGGTGCATTTGCACAATCCCCATAATATAAGAATTGCTCTGCAGGCATCAAATAACGCATCTGTCGCAAAACACTGACACCGCCCAAACCGGAATCAAACACTCCGATCGGCGTGTTAAATATTGCTTCGACCATACTTTCCCTACATTCCTTTCCTACATACTCCTGATCACCCGTTTATTTTGAATCGGATCAATCTTTATCAATAATTTCTTTGTAAAATCCGGAGTAATCCTTGCGTCCCTCTTTCATTGCAGCAATTGCTGCACGTGGATGCTGATTCAAATGACCTGTCAACAGATATGGAATATCAAATCCCCATTCAACTCCCTGCTCTTTTAATGGAACAATATTCTGCTCGATGAATTTAATGATCGGGAAAAGCTTGTACTTTGGATTCTTCAAAAATCCAAGCAGTAATTCCATGCAGCAGTTTCCTGCTCCACGTCCCATTCCGCTCATCGTTGCATCCAAATAAGACACACCTCTTGCACAGGACTCGATCGTATTTGCAAAAGCAAGCTGCTGATTGTTATGTGCGTGCATTCCTATGTATTTGCCGTACTTCTCGCCCACTTCCATATACTGATCTGAAATAGTGCGGATCTGCTCCGGGAACAGTGAACCAAAACTGTCCACGATGTAAATGCCATCAACACAAGATTTACCAAGCATTTCTAACGCTTTATTAATGTCGGACTCTTTCGCATTGGAAATCGCCATGATATTACAAGTCGTTTCGTACCCTTTGCGGTGTGCATCTTCGATCATATCGATCGCCGCCGGCATTGTATTCACATAAGTTGCCACACGGATAAGATCTACCGGACTGTCGCTGCGGTCATGAATATCTTCTTTATAATTGCAGCGTCCTACATCTGCCATAATGGAAATCTTCAGATCGGTGTCATTATCACCAACGACTTCGCGAATCTTGTCATCCTCAGCAAACTTCCATGGACCATAAGCATCCACGTCAAACATCTCTTTATCAGCGCGATAACCAAACTCCATATAGTCTACGCCTGCTTTTACATTTGCTTCGTACAGATTATGGATAAATTCATCTGTAAAATAAAAATCATTTACCAAACCACCATCACGAATTGTTGCGTCCAACACTTTAATGTCCGGACGAAAAGATAATAAATCACCCTTCTGTGCCACTTTTTCTTCCTCCAAATATTTCGTATATTTCTTCCGGTTCCACTTGTCCACACTTTCTGCCGCGCGATCTTCCATGTGTATTCGATCCGAACGGTTCTTAAGATTGGACAAAAAAATATACCCAAAATGCCGGTTCCTGAATTTTGAGTCCTAGCGATCAGCTAGGTGGGCAACCGCATATGAAATGCAATCTTCCTCTGCAATGAAGGCATGACATTCTTTCATATATATAGGAATCCCATTCATAAAGTGTAGGTTCAAAATATCAGAAGTTGTCGTACATTCCAGGTACTATAAGTATATACAATTTTCTTGAAAAATACAACTGTCAAATGAATTTACTCATATTCTTCCAGCGAAGTCAGCTCCATAAACGTAAAGGTAAAGGTCGTACCTTCTCCCGGCACACTCTGCACCTCAACGTCACCTCCATGGCGTAATATGATCTGCTTAGCGATCATTAGTCCAAGCCCGGTTCCTTTTTCATTTTGTGTCAGCTTTGATTTATAAAACTTTTCAAAAATATATGGCAGCTCTTCCGGTGCGATCCCAATGCCCTGATCAGCGATCTGTGCCTTGATCAGACCGTCCCGGCTGACAAGAGTCAAGTGCACCTTGCCCCCTCGTTCAGAAAACTTTACGGCATTATCTAACACGATCAAAAACATTTGCCGTAATCTTCCATAATCGCCCTCGATCATAAATGGCTGCTCTTCCGGTATATCAACCACAAAATGAATCTCTTTGTCCTCGCCGATCACGCGTGCACTACGCATTACGTCCGCAAAGATCTGTGCCAAGCTGACAGGTTCTTTGTCCATCTGAAAATCCGGATTCTGCATTTTAGAGAGTAAAAACAGATCCTGCACCAGACGTTCCATCCCCTGACACTCTAATAAGATCCGGTCATATACGCCGCGGACATCTTCCTCCTCCGAAAGCACATCATCGTGAAGCATTTCCGCATATCCGCGCACTACTGTGATCGGTGTCCGCAATTCATGAGAAACATTTGCAAAAAAGTCTCTTCTTACCTGCTCTAAATTCGCACGTTCCTGCTCCGATTTTGTCAAGCGCTCTGCAAGAACATCTAATTGCTCCTCCAACTGTGATAACTGCCTGCTGTGACTGTACTTCTCAACCGGAGAATAATCGCCTCCCGCAATTCTTCGGATCGTCTTACCGATCTTATTGATCGGCAGAGACAGATATTTTGTAAAGATCAAAGCGATCAAATACGAAATAACTACCGCTACCACTGCACTGAGAGAAATCAGATATTTCCCCTCTCTTAGTCCCATCGTCTGGCGGTCGATCATAGAAACCATCATAACCGCTCCGATCACCTGATCGGTTTTGTAATCGTGCACCGGGATCGCCACACGAAGGATCATCATACCATATGCTTTATCATAGCTTGATGACGCTCCTGTCTGTCCCCCAAACGCCTGGCGAAGCACCGCATACATTTCATCGGTCAGATTGTCATCGTTCATTTCTGCATTCGTAAAATCATCTTTCAAGGCATTTTTCGCCTTATGATTGCTGAGGATCCATACATCTGTGTTCTCTGCACTCTCAATCTCATCAATATAAACGGAATATTTTTCATACTGTCCGACATTCTTCTTGTACTGAAACTTGGACACCCGGCGTGCTATCTTTTTGCCCTGTTTGGTCAAAAGTTCCGTGTAGGAACGCGTGTAATTGCGCTGATATAAATAATTAAAGATTGCCCCGGTCAACAGCAGCGAAACAGCAAGCACCACAACAAAAGACAGATAAATGCGTACAGATATATCATTTCTGCCAAGCTTGGAATCATTCCATTTTTGTCTGATCTTATGCAGCCCTTTCATGTCTTACTGTCCTCCGGCAATCTCTAGCTTGTAGCCGACGCCCCAGATCGTCTTGATCGTCCAGTCCGGATGCGGCACAGAATCAAGTTTCGCGCGCAGTCTTTTGATATGTGAATCTACCGTGCGGCTGTCTCCGTAATAATCGTAGCCCCATAAACTGTCAAGCAGATTATCTCTGGTAAATACTTTGCCCGGTGTACTTGCTAACGTCCACATGGTTTCAATTTCTTTTTTCGTCATTGGGATCTTTTTGCCATCAATGCAAAATGTATATTCATCTAAATTCACTTCCATATTGCTGACACGTAAGATCTGTCCGGACTGCGTCTCCACACTCTGACGGCTTATCCGACGAAGCACCGCGCGCAGTCTCGCCATAACCTCACTCGGGCTAAACGGTTTCACAATATAATCATCTGCACCAATGTCTAATCCCATGATCTTATCATAGTCTTCGCCTCGTGCCGTAATTAAAATGATCGGTACGGCGGATTCCTGTCGGATCGTGCGGCACACCTCATAGCCATCCTTCCCCGGCATCATCACGTCCAGCAGTATGGCCGCCGGATGATATTCGTGAAACAGCTCTTCCGTCTGAATGCCATCTGTGGCGATCAACGCTCCATAACCTTCTTTTTTGACATATTTTTCTAAAATATCCGTAATATCTTTATTATCATCTGCAATCAATATGTATTCCATGAGTTCCTCCTTCGTCGAATCTGACCACTTCCTGTAATAAGTATAATAGTATTTGAAAAAGATGGCAAATATTTGACACCTTTCTGCCATTATCTTATTCTATGATAAATGCGAACCTGATATAGGTAGGAAATGATAATACATGCTATTTGTGTTGATACACACCGGACACGAATTGTCTTATGCATGGAACACGTGTGTAGAAATGAGGATAATTATGAACTATAGAAAACAAATAAAACTGGCGCTGATCGCACTGGTCTTGATCTTGTGCACACAAGGTAAACCGGCCGCCGCTAAGGCACCGAAGATCCCCGTCGTTGCAACCGAGATCAACGGCAAACAGGCTTTAGATGCCTCTGGCGCTTTACAGCGTTCCAAAAAACCGGGAACAAAGAAAAATTTTCAAAAAAAAAATATTTATCGGTGACTCCTCCAGTCTCACGTTACTAGACGATCTGGATGGATATGAAACGACTTTTAAAAGTTCCAATCCTTCCATTCTCAAGGTAACAAAAGTATCCGAAAATACTTGCGATTACTATGGTATGGCGGCCGGTCCAGCAACCATTCAGATCCGCATCCGATCAACGTCAGGACTTTTCTTTATGAATCGTCCAACCACACTGAAAGCCAAGGTATCTGTATCACCACATGCTGTCAGCATCAAATTTAAGCATTCCAAATATAAGATAACAAAATCCAAGACGAGGAAAGTGCGGATTACGCTTCGTCCAAGCATTACGAAAGAAAAGCCGGTATATACCGTACTCAATACACGTATCGCTACTATTAATAAAAAGGGTGTCCTTCGAGGCAAAAGACCCGGAACGACTTACGTAACCGCAACACTTGCGAATGGGGTTCGCGCTAAATGCAAAATCGTTGTCAAAAGTGCAGACAAATAACCCGTCGAAAATAATTCATGGATCAGAATGGCAGATGCAGCCATCCTACACTGCGTTTTGCCTCCCGCTCTTTCTTGTGGGATCTGATCGTTGTAACCTGCGGCAGCTCTTCGGTGGCTGCCGCTTCTTTTGCCGCCGGACGCATTTCGATTAATATTTTTTCTAATATTTCTATTTGTTTTTGTTGTAACTCTTCCTTTTCCCGCATCAAATAATCCATTTGCTTACTCACCTTTTCTGTTACAGCCTCTGCGATCCGCTCTTCAGATTGTTGCGTCTGCTGTTCCACAACACTTGTGATCATATCACGCATCATCTGCTCAAACTGCTGCAATTTTTGTTCTTTGCTGATGCTGCTTACCGGCTCCGCCACTTCCATTGCTGACGGCAGCGGAGTCACCTGCCCCATTCTTGCATGCTTTGGCGATCGATCTTCTTCCATCTGCACCTTTTGATTTAACTCTTCACGCAGATGATACAACTCCTGCGGCGTCATCGCCTCAACTCGTCTTCGATCCGGCAAAAGCAGCTTAATAGCACGAAGTTGAAAGCCCTGCTCTTTCCAATCTCTGATCTTATGCAAAATATGAATGTCCTGCTCTCTATAGTATCGATGTCCCTGCCCATTACGCGGAATCGCTAACCCAAGTTCATCCTCCCAATAACGCAGTACATGTGCCTCCACACCAACCTGTCTCGCCGCATCTGAAATGCCAAATCTCTTTTCCATTGTGTCATCCTCCATTTCTAGAAATACTCTTCCATAATTTCTCCGAGCAGCGTTAGTTTTTCTTCTGCTCTTTGCTCTTTCTGCCCACGTATGCCTTTCTCCAACCAATCCGGTGCCGAAGTCTGCCTGCAGACCAATACCGAAAACATCCTTACTCTGCTTACTTCTTATATAGAAAG
>OKRU01000946.1_pt1 | contig 29285 bp, 27 predicted proteins | sample 1601131 | NCBI WGS metagenome assembly OKRU01 (sample SAMEA3541558, study PRJEB24748) | human gut metagenome | biome: human gut; feature: human-associated habitat; material: faeces | place: China | collected 2012
GGAGCCACTTCTTATGGTTGGCCCAAAGAGACTTGAGACCTCGACGGCGGGGCGCGTGAGCACGATGCGCTCGACGGTGCCGCGCTCGAAGGCGTCGACGGCCGCGGCGACGGCGAGGAAGGTCTTACCCGTGCCGGCGGGACCGACGCCGAAGCTGATGTCGTGCCCCATGATGGCCTTGAGGTAAAGGCGCTGGTTGGGCGTGCGGCCCTGGAGGTCGCGGCGGCGGACCTTGAGGTCGACGTCGTCGACGGCGCCCTCGGGATCGGACGCGGCGCCGCTGCGGTACTCGTCGTCATGTCCGACGAAGTGCCACTGGATGTCGTCGACGCTCAGCTCCTCGCCCGTGCTCTTGACGCGGGTCATCAGGACTGCGAGCGCCGTCACGGCGCGGCGGGCGGCCTCAAGCTCGCCCGTCACGCGGAAGACGTCTCCGCGGCGGCTGACGCGCACGTTGAGGATCGTCTCGATCTGCCTCAGGTTTTCGTCAAGCGGGCCGCAGAGCGCGGAAAGCTCGGCGTTTCCCGCATCTGCGGAGTAGCGCAGCGTTTCGGGCTGCACGGTCTTTTCACTAGCCATAGGTCGGTAGTCAGTCCAGAAGTTGTCCGCCAAGCGAATGCGGATACACATCCGTCACTTTAACACGCACCATCGTGTCCACAAGCGAGAGCGGTCCCTCGAAGTTCACGATGCGGTTGTTGTCCGTGCGGGCCATGAGGAAGCCCTCGCCCTTGCGCGCGGGGCCGAGCACGAGCACGCGCTGCTCGGTGCCGAGCATGCTCTCGCTGATGCGGGTCGCGTTCGCGTCGATCGTCGCCTGCAGGCGCTGCAGGCGCGCAAGCTTCACGTCATAGGGCGTGTCGTCGGGAAGACGGGCGGCGGGCGTGCCGGGACGCGGGCTGTAGATGAAGGAGAAGCTGGCGTCGAAGCCCACTTTCTCGACGAGCTTCATCGTGTCCTCGAAGTCCTCGGCGGTTTCACCGGGGAAGCCCACGATGAAGTCGGTCGCGATCGAGATGTCGGGACGAAGCTCTCGGAGCTTCCTCGTGATCTCGACGTACTCGGCGGCGGTGTAGCCGCGCTTCATGGCGGCGAGCACGCGGTCGGAGCCCGCCTGCACGGGCAGGTGCACGTGGTTGACGAGCTTGGGCAGGCGGCCGTAGGCGTCGATGATGCGCTGGGAGAATTCACGCGGATGGCTCGTCGTGTAGCGGATGCGCTCGATGCCGTCGATTTCGGAGACGTAGTCAAGCAGCAGGGCGAAGTCCGCAATCGAGCCGTCGGGCATCTTGCCGCGATAGGCGTTCACGTTCTGGCCGAGAAGCGTCACTTCCCTGACGCCCTGATCGGCAAGCTGGGCGACCTCCATGAGGACGTCCACCATCGGGCGCGAGATCTCCTCGCCGCGGGTGTAGGGCACCACGCAGTAGGAGCAGTACTTCGAGCAGCCTTCCATGATCGAGACGAAGGCGGCGGCGCCATGCGCCTTCGGGGCGGGCAGATGATCGAACTTCTCGATTTCGGGGAAGCTCACGTCGACCTGGGGACGGCCCGTCTCAACGCGGGCGCGAAGCATGTCGGGCAGACGATGCAGGGTCTGCGGTCCGAAGACCACGTCAACGCAGGGCGCGCGGCGGATGACGTTTTCGCCCTCCTGGCTCGCGACGCAGCCGCCCACGGCGATCAGCATGCCGGGACGCGTCTTCTTGACTTCGCGGATGCGGCCGAGGTCGGAGAAAGTCTTCTCCTGGGCCTTTTCACGAATGGAGCAGGTGTTGACGACGACCAGGTCGGCCTCCTCAAGCACGTCGGTGCGTTCATAGCCCATTTCGGCGTTGAGAAGGTCGGCGATGCGACCGCTGTCGTAGTCGTTCATTTGGCAGCCGAAGCTGCGCAGATAGAGTTTCTTCGCTTGCACGGTTTAGATCCGGGGACGATGTTTAGAGCCGCAGGACCATGGCCTGCGGCCGGGAAAGAAAAAAGCCCCGCGCTTCAGTGGAGAAGGCGGGGCTTTTGAAATCTGGTGGCGCATCACGGACTCGAACCGCGGACACAAGGATTATGATTCCTCTGCTCTAACCGACTGAGCTAATGCGCCGTTGAGGATTGAGATTATGCAGCCTTCCCAATCCCCCGTCAAGGAGACGTTACAAATTTTTACACCCTCTCCTTCCAGAGGCGCCAGAAGTGGTTCGTGGGACCGTGGCCGTGGCCGACGTCGAGCTCGCCTGCGTGTCGAACGGCGCCCGTCAGGTACTCCTTGGCGCGGCGGCAGGCCTCGGGCACGTCGACCGACTGCGGCAGGAAGGCCGCGATGGCGGACGAAAGCGTGCAGCCCGTGCCGTGCGTGTTCTTCGTCGGTACGCGGGGAGCCGTGAAGGGAACCGAGACGACGTTGTTGAAGAGCAGGTCGTAGGCGGACTCGCCCTCAAGATGGCCGCCCTTGAGATAGACCCAGGCGTTTCGACGCCCGAGGAGCTTCCAGAGCTCGCGGGCGACTTTGGGGAACTCCTCCTCCGTCACGTCCTCTTCTCGTCCGAGAAGGCACATGGCTTCGGGCAGGTTGGGCGTGATGATGGTGGCGAGCGGCAGGAGCCTCTCCTTCAAGGCGTCGACGGCGTCAGCCGCAAGCAGCCGGCTGCCGCCCTTGGCGACCATGACGGGGTCGAGCACCACGAAGCGGGGCTTGCGGCGCACGAGCGCGTCGGCCACCGTCTCGATCTGCTCGACCGTGCCGAGCATGCCGATCTTGACCGCGTCGATGCGAACGTCGTCAAAGAGCGTGTCGATCTGCTCCTTGAGGAAGGTCGCGGGCACGGGCATGACGCCCGTGACGGTCTGCGTGTTCTGAGCGGTCAGGGCCGCGATGACGCCGCAGGCATAGGCGCCGCAGGCGCTCATGGCCTTGACGTCGGCGAGAACGCCCGCACCGCCCGAGGGGTCCACCCCCGCGATGCTTACGACGTTAGGGATGCTGTTTTCTGTGCCTTCTGCCACAAGACCTCCAATATCGTCATCATTCGCTGAGTCGCGCCCGCATACTGCCTCGAAAAGCCGAGGGCAGCCTCGCTCGCGCTCACGCGGGTTTCGGGAACGTCAAGCCAGTGCTCGAACCGGTCGAGTGCCTCCTCGGGAGTCTCGACCTGCACCATGGCGCCAGCGGACAGGCCGTCGCGGATGACCTTCTGAAAGTTGAAGATGGACGGTCCCACGACGATGGGCGAGCCTGCAAGCGCGGGCTCGATCACGTTCTGGGAGCCGTGGTTCTGAAAGGATCCGCCCATGGCCGTCATGTCGGCCAGAGCGCAGTAGAAGCTCATTTCGCCCATGCTGTCGCCGAGCACGACGTCGGTGTCGGCGGGCACGTCGGCGGGCTCCGCAATCTGCGAGCGGCGGCAGACCTTGAGGCCTGCGCCGGTGAGCGTGCGGAAGACCTCGTCGAAGCGCTGCGGATGACGCGGCACCAGCCAGAACTGCGCACGCCTGAGAAGTTCGGGACGGGTGGCCATGGCCTTCGCAAACAGCACCTCCTCGCCCTGACGGGTCGAGGCGATGAGCGCGACGGGGCGGCTGAGCGACGCCTTCCAGGCACGCGCGGCGGCCTCCTGGGAGGCGTTCGGACGGATATCGAACTTGACGCTGCCGCAGACGGTGACGTTGCGTCCGCCAAGGCTCTCAAGACGCTCCTTGTCCTCCTCGCTCTGCGCGAGGATGGCCGTGAAGCTGCCGAAGGCGGGGCCCATCACGTCGAGGAACTTCTCGGCCTGAGCGCGGGACTTCTCGCTTTCGCGCGCATTGGCAAGCACCATCGGCACGCCGCACCGCTTGGCCTCGCTCATGAGGTTCGGCCACACCTCGGTCTCCATGATGATGCCGATCGTGGGCTGGGTCTGGCGGAAGAACTTCTCGACGGCATACGGCGCGTCGTAGGGCAGATAGCACTGATGGATGCGGTCGGGCGCAAGCGCCACAAGCTTGGCGCCGGCCTCGCGACCCGTCGGCGTCATGTGCGTGAGCAGCACGTCGCACTCGGGCCAGCGCTCGAGAACCGCCTCGAGCAGCGGCTTAGCGGCATTCGTCTCGCCCACGCTCACGGCGTGGATCCAGACGCGCGGACGCCCCGTCTTGAGCGGAAAGCTCGACCAGGCGAAGCGCTCGTCCCAGAACTGGCGGTAAGCGGGCTGGCGGCGGGAGCGCCACATCAGATAAAGACTGGCGAGCGGGAGCGCAACGACGCTCACCGCCCTGTACATGGACGGAGTGATTCTCACAAGCGTTCTCCCTGAACGGCGACGAGCGCCTTCCAAACCTCGTCGACGTCCGGACACTGTCCGATGCCGCCGAGGCTGCGCACGGGACCGTCCCCGACAAGCTTCAGGGTCTCGGTCGGCGTGGAGACGAAGATGCCGACGCTCGGACGACCGAGCGCCGCCCCGAGATGGGCAAGCCCCGTGTCGACGCCCACGACGCACTCGGCACGGGCCAGCGTGGCGGCCGTCGTCGCCAGAGTGGTCCTCGGAGCCACTTCGGCGCCGGGAATGGTCCTGACCAGACGCTCCACGCGCTCGCGCTCGACGTCGCTGCCCCAGAAGAGAACGCTTCTGAGGCCTGCGCCGGCGAACTTGCGGCCCAGATGCGTCCAGTACTCCTCGGGCCAGAGCTTTTCGTCACGGCTCGTATTGACGGCCAGCGCCGCATAGGGACCGGCGGGCTTCACGGACGGCTCCGCATTCGCCTGCAGGCCGAAGACGGGCCTTTCGGGATCGATCTCGTAGCCGAGAGCTTCGGCTGCGGCCATGCGGTAGCGGCGCACGGCGCCGAGCGATGCGGGCAGATCAAGCTTGCGGGCATAGGCGAGCGAGGCGATCGGCTCGCGGGCCGTGCCCCAGCTGTAGCCCGTGGCGGGCACGCCCGCCCAGCGGGCGACCATCGCCGAGCGCATCAGCCCCTGGATGTCGAGCACGACGTCGTAGTGTTCGGCGCGAAGCGCATTCTTCACGTCCGCCATTTCGGCTCGGACGGGACCCGAGAGAATGGCCTTGCGCCAGCGGCGGAAGGCCGTCACGTGAACCTTGGAGACTGCGGGGGCGAGCGTCGGAATGTCGCGGAAGCTCTCTTCCGCAACCCAGTGAAGCTCGGCCTCGGGCAGAGCCTGCCTGATGTCATGAGCCACGGGCAGCGCATGAATGATGTCGCCCATGGAGGAGGACTTGATGACGAGGATCTTCAATTAAAACCTCACCTCTTCCGCAACTGAAGCCATCGGATCCTCGCCACGTTCGGCGCGCTTGCTCAGGCGCTTGCCAAGCTCGACGCCGGGCTGGTCGAAGGGGTTGATGCCGAAGAGCGTGCCGAGCATCGTCGTCTTGTGCTCGTACATGGCCATGAGCGCGCCGAGGCGGCGCGGCGTCACGGCGTCCATCACGATGGCTGAGACGGCGTTGAAGCAGGGATTGTCGGGATCGCGCATGATGAGCGCCTCGGCCTGAGCTCGGGCGTTGGCGAGCAGCACGCGGTAGTGCTCCGCATAGCGGTGGCCGGGCATCTCGCTCCAGAGGAGATCGATGCTGGCGCGGCCCGTGCCTTCGCGAAGCCACTGGTAGAAGCTGTGCTGGGCCTCGTTGCCGTTTGCGCCCCAGACGGCCTGGCCGGTCCTGCCGGGGATGCGGCGGCCGTCAGGCGTGTGGTTCTTGCCGAGCGACTCCATCTCGAGCTGCTGCAGCCAGGGCACGATCACGCGCAGGCGCTCGTCGTAGGGCAGCACGCAGTGCGTGCTGATCTCGAGGCGGTTGGCGTTCCAGAACGCAATCATGGCCAGCGTCGCGGGAAGGTTCTTCTCAAGCGGCGCCGTCAGCGAGTGGCGGTCCATTTCGGCCGCGCCCTGCAGGAACTCGAGGAAAACCTCGGGCCCGAGAGAGAGTGCGAGCGGCAGGCCCACTGCGCCCCAGACGGAGAATCGGCCGCCGACCCAGTCCCACATGCGGAAGAAGTTCTCCTCGGGCAGGCACATCTGGGCGGCCGCGTCGGGGTTGGCCGAGACGACCACCATGTGGTGCGCACGGTCCGTGCCCACGATGCCGTGGTTGAGCAGCCACTGGTCGACGGCTGCGGCGTTGACGAGCGTCTCGCGGGTGCCGAAGCTCTTCGAGGAGACGACGACGAGGGTCGTCAGCGGATTGCAGACGTCGAGAATGCGCTCAAGGAGCACGCCGTCGACGGTGGAGAGAAAATGGACGCGGATCTTCGGATTGGAGGGACGAAGCGCATGGTAGACCGCGTGCGGCCCCATGTCGGAGCCGCCGATGCCGACGTTGATCACGTCGGTGATGCGGTCACCCCTGCAGCCGAGGCGGATGCCCTCGCGCACCTGGCGCGCGAAGTCGAGCATGCGGCGACGCTCGCGGTCGACCTCGGCGAACTTCGGCGCACCGGCCGAAAAGGATCGCAGCGAAGTGTGAAGCGCTGCGCGCCCTTCGCTCGGATTGACGATCTCGCCCGCCATCATGCGGCGGTGCGCCTCCTCGACGCCGCGCGTGCGGCAGTGGTCGACAAGGCGCTTGAGGTCCTCGCCCGTCAGGCGCTGGCGGGAGATGTCAAGGCGGATCCCGCAGGCGGTCACCATGGTGTCCACGCCTGCGCTGTCGCGCAGGAAGGGAAGCAGGGTCCAGTTGTTCGAATCAGTCATGAGGAAAATTCCTGACGCGGTCTATCAGAAGGGAAGCTCAAGCGACGGCTCGACCTTGAGCAGCACCTCCGCAAAGGTCTTCTTGATGCGCTCGAGCGCCTCGGGCGTGTCGCCTTCGAGACGAAGCACGACGACCGGCGTCGTGTTGGAGGAGCGGGCGAGCGCGAAGCCGTCGTTCCACTCGACGCGCACGCCGTCGATCGTGATCACGTCAAGCGCGTCGTCAAAGCGGGCCTCCTTCTGCAGGCGGGCGATGAAGGCCTTGTTCTCGCCTTCGGCCATGCGGATCTGCAGTTCGGGCGTGTTGACGGCGCTCGGGAGCGCTTCAAGCGCGGCGGACGGATCCGCCTCGCGGGAAAGGATTTCAAGGATGCGGGCGCCGGCATAAACGCCGTCGTCAAAGCCGGGCCAGCGGCCGTCGTTGAAGAAGAGATGGCCCGACATCTCGCCCGCGAACGGAGCGCCCGTCTCGCGCAGCTTGGCCTTGACGAGAGAGTGGCCCGTGCAGCTGATCGTCGGGACGCCGCCGCAGGCTTCGATCCAGGGCACCAGACGGCGCGTGCACTTGACGTCGTAGACGATCTGGGCGCCGGGATGATGCGCAAGGATGTCCTTCGCAAAGAGCATCATCTGACGGTCGGGATAAATGATCTCGCCCGACTTCGTCACGACGCCGAGGCGGTCGCCGTCGCCGTCGAAGGCGAGGCCGAGCTCGATGCCGTCCTCGAGAACCGCCTTCTTGAGGTCCTCGAGATTGGCGGGCTTGGAGGGATCGGGATGATGGTTCGGGAAGGTGCCGTCAACGTCCGTGAAGAGTTCGGTCACCTCGCAGCCAAGGGACTTGAAGAGCCTGGCGGCGACGGGGCCGGCGACGCCGTTGCCCGCATCGATCGCAATGCGCATTGAGCGCTCGAGGCGCACGTCGGAAAGGACGCGCTCGAGATAGGCGGGCACCACGTCCTCACGGCGGATCGTGCCCGGCACCTCGGCCGTGCGCCAGTCCTCGTTCCGGATGCGGGCGAGAATGCCCTGAATCTGGTCGGCGAAGAGCGTGATGCCGCCGATCATCATCTTGAGGCCGTTGTATTCGGGCGGATTGTGCGAGCCGGTCACGGCGACGCCCGTGCCGTTGCCGAAGTGGACGGTGGCGAAGTAGAGAACGGGCGTCGGCACCATGCCGATGTCGATGACGTCCACGCCTGCGGAAGTGATGCCCTCCATCAGGGCGCCCGCGAGCCTCTCGCCCGACAGGCGGCCGTCGCGGCCGACGCAGAACGAGGTCCTGCCGGCCTCGTGCGCCATCGTGCCGAGCACCCGGCCGATCTGGCGGACGGCATCCTCCGTCAAAGTCTTGTCAACAATGCCGCGAATGTCATAAGCCTTAAAAATAGAGGCGTCGGGCGCCATAATTTCTCTCCTCGTATTAGTCCGCAGGCGCTGGAACGGGGCCTGCGCCTGCTTCAGGTAACTAGATAATTGTAGCCAATCGGTGACTTCCGCCCAAAACCCGATTGCAACCGTTGGCAAACGCACGGCCGCGCCGACGCGAGGGCCCGCCAACCATTACAATCAGGGCACGTCTACCACCATGGCGGCCGTTGCGCCGCCCGCAAGTTTTATGGACAAACAGACTCTTTCCAAAGCCCGCGTTCTCGTGACGGGCGATGCCATGCTGGACCGCTACTGGTTTGGCGACGCCGAACGCATCTCCCCCGAAGCGCCGGTTCCCGTTGTGCGCATCAGCCGCACCGAAGAGCGCCTCGGCGGCGCGGCCAACGTCGCGGTCAACATCGCCAGCGTCGGCGGCCGCTCCTCCCTGCTCTGCGTCGTCGGCAACGACGAACCCGGCCGCACGCTCGAACGCTTTGCGCGCGAACAGGGCATCACGCCGCACTTCCAGTTCGACGAATCGCTCGACACGACCGTCAAGTTGCGCGTCGTGGCCCGCCAACAGCAGATGCTTCGCTGCGACTTCGAGTCGCATCCCGCCGAGGAGGTCCTCAACAAGCACCTCGACAAGTTCCGCGCCCTGCTCGCCGAACACGACGCCCTGATTCTCTCCGATTACGGCAAGGGCGGCCTCTCCCACATCGTCTCCATGATCGCCATGGCGCGCGATGCGGGCATCCCCGTCCTCATCGATCCCAAGGGCGACGACTACTCGCGCTACCGCGGCGCCACGATGCTCACGCCCAACCGCTCCGAACTCCGCCAGGTCGTCGGCTCCTGGAGGACCGAGGAGGAGCTCACCGCCAAGGCCCAGGGCCTGCGCGCCGAGCTCGGCCTCAAGTACCTCCTCCTCACCCGCAGCGAGGAAGGCATGACCCTTTACTTTGAAGGCGGCCAGATCACCGTGCCCACTCAGGCGCGCGAGGTCTACGACGTCTCGGGCGCGGGCGACACCGTCATCGCCATCCTCGCCACCATGCTCGCCACGGGCATGACCGTCGAGGAGGCCGTCCGCACGGCCAACCGTGCCGCCGGCGTGGTCGTCGGCAAGCTCGGCACCGCCACCGTTTCTTATGAAGAACTCTTTTAAGGATTGACTGCCATGAGCATTCTCGTCACCGGCGCCGCCGGCTTCATCGGCTGCAACAACGTTCTCGCCCTCAACGAGCGCGGCATCACCGACATCATCGCCGTCGACAATCTCGAACGCGGCGAAAAGTACCAGAACCTTGCCAAGTGCAGCATCTCCGACTACTTCGACAAGCGCGACTTCATCGCCCGCGTGCGTGACGGCTCCGCTCCGAAGCCCGAGGCGATCTTCCATCAGGGTGCCTGCTCCGACACGATGGAGCACGACGGCAAGTACATGATGGAGAACAACTACCGCTACACGCTTGAGCTCTACCGCTGGGCCCAGGAACTCGGCATTCCCTTCATCTACGCCTCCTCCGCCGCCACGTACGGCGCGCACCAGGAGTTCATCGAGGACGTCCGCTATGAAGGCCCGCTCAACGTCTACGGCTACTCCAAGTACCTCTTTGACCAGGTGCTTCGCCGCGAACTCAAGAGCCTTCGCGCTCCCGTGATCGGCCTGCGCTACTTCAACGTCTACGGCCCGAACGAGCAGCACAAGGGCCGCATGGCCTCCGTCGCCTTCCACCAGTACTTCCAGTACCGCCGCACGGGCAAGGTCAAGCTCTTTGAAGGCTGCCTCGGCTACGGCAACGGCGAGCAGTCCCGCGACTTCGTCTATGTCGGCGACGTCTGCAAGGTGCTTATGCACTTCCTCGACAAGCCCGTCTCCGGCGTCTACAACTGCGGCACGGGCCGAGCCCAGCCGTTCAACGACGTCGCCCTGTCCGTGATCAACGCCCTGCGCGAACACGACGGCAGGCAGCAGCTCACGCTCGAAGAGGCCGTCGCGACGGGCGAGCTCGAGTACATCGCGTTCCCCGAAGCCCTCAAGGGCAAGTACCAGGCCTTCACGCAGGCCAACCTCGAGAACCTGCGCAAGGCCGGCTGCGACGTCGAGTTCCGCACGGTTCAGGAGGGCACCCGCGAGTACATGCAGAACCTCCTCGCCGCCTTCCCGAACGTGGAAGAATGATGAGAAAGGCCGCATTTCTCGACCGTGATGAACGGAAACAATTTATGCAAGTGGCTCCTTGGATGATGTTTTTTCCAGGACTTGTTTTATTTATTTGTGTGCTTATTTTTAATTTATTATCAGAAGATATAAGGGATTATTTAGATCCTAAACATTATGAGGAGAAGTTATGAAGAAAATAAAATTATTACTTTGTTTATTTATGTTAACAACTTTATGTGGATGTTCTAATTCAAACAAAAATGAATCAAGTAAAACACTTAATGCTGCTATGTTTTGGATTTCAACATCTTTAGATCCTACAAATAATTATGATGGTTGGGTTTTAAGTCGTATTGGGGTAGGAGAAACATTGTTAAAACTTAATGAAAAATATGAAGTGGAACCCTATCTTGCAAAATCCTATGAACAAATTGATGATACAACTTGGAAATTGACTTTAAAAGATTCTATTACTTTTTCAAATGGTAAAAAAGTAACAGGAGAAAATGTCAAATCATGTTTAGAAAGAGCTTTTGAAAAAAATACAAGAGCGATTGATTATTTTGATTTAAATCATGTTGAAGCAAAGGGGCAAGATATTTATCTTTATTTAAATAAATCAAGTGGGGCAATCTTAAATAATCTTTGTGAACCACTCTTTACTATTTATGATGCAAGTCAAAGTGAAGAAGATATTGCCAATCATCCTCTTTGTACCGGCCCTTTTGTGGTGGATGATTTTGTTTCAGAAAAAACAATCGATACAAGCAAAAATAAAAAATATTACGATGGTAAAGCAAAACTTGATCATGTTCATTTTAGTCAAGTGGCAGATTCTGATGCACGTGTTTTAGCGTTACAATCGGGTGAAGTTGATCTTGCGAATACGATTGATTATTCAAGTTTAAAATTATTTAGAAATAATAAAGATTATCAGGTTTTAGAAGTTTTAGGGCCACGTACAAATGTTATTTATATGAATAATGAAACAACATTTTTAAGTGATTTAACGATTAGAAAAGCTTTATCTTATAGTGTAAATCGTAAAAGTATTGTTAAATTGATTGGGGGAAAAGAAGCAACTGGTCTTTATTCAAGTGCATTACCTTATGGAGATGTTTCTAATGGCTATAGTCTTAATTTAAAAGAAGCCAATCGTCTTTTAGATGAAGCGAGCTATGTTGATACGAATAATGATGGTATCAGAGAAAAAGATGGACAAGAAATCATTTTAAATTATTATGAAAGCGCGGATCATGGTTCAGCAGATGCAAATATTATTGCGCAATCTATGCAAAGTGAAGCAAAAAAGATTGGTATTAAAATTAAACTTAATCAAGTTGAAAATGTGAATGATATTAAAGCAGCAGGAACTTTTGATTTATGTTCGGCTAATGATTCAAGTGCACCTACAGGTGATCCAGAAATCTTTATTCAACAACGTTATTTATCAACGGGTTCAAGTAATACAGGACGTTATAAAAACTCAAATCTTGATAATTTGATTCAACAATTTTCCACAACTTATGATTTAAAACAAAGACAACAACTTGCTATTCAAGCAAGTGAAATGATTTTAGATGATGCTGCCAATATTTATGTTTCTTATGTTCCTTTAAATACGGTAACTTCTTCTAAGGTCAAAGGAGCTATTTGCCATCCGGTTGATTATTATATGATTACAAAGGATATTGATCTTAAATGAGTATATTAAATTATCAAAATTTAACATTGACTTATAATGAACAAGAAATTTTACATCATATAGATTTAATGATTCCTAAAAATCAAATTACAGTTATTGTCGGTCAAAGTGGTAGTGGGAAATCAACATTACTTAAAGCAACAATGGGATTGTTAAGTGATGATGCAAAAATTATAGAGGGTAAAATTTTATTTGAAGAAGATAATTTATTAGAAAAGGATTTAGATTGTTATAGAGGGAAAAAAATAGGCATGATTTTTCAAAATCCTTTAACTTATTTTGATGATTATCAAAATATTGAAGAACATTTCTATGAAAGTTTACATACTCATTTTAAATATTCTAAAAAACAGTCAAGAGAAATAGCTATTCATTATTTAAAACAAATGGGGCTAGAAGAAACTATTTTAAACAAGTATCCTTTTGAATTATCAGGAGGAATGGCTCAAAGAGTGATGATTGCTTTAATATTATGTTTACAACCTTCACTTGTTTTGGCTGATGAACCGACAAGCAGTTTAGATGTCGTTATTCAAAAACAAATTTTAGATTATCTTTTAAATCTAAAAAAACAAACAACTTTTGTGTTTGTAACACATAATATTCAAGTAGCACGTTATATTGCAGATCAAATAGTTGTTATTAAAGATGGAATGATTGTAGAAAAAGGAAATGTAGAGACTCTTTTTAATACTCCTAAGCATCCCTATACAAAGTCACTATTATGAAAGGAAAAGAATAATGCGTTTATTTGAAGCTAAAGATCTTACAAAAAAATACGATAAGACTGTTTTAAATCATCTTGATTTTAGCATTGATGAAGGTGAAGTTGTTGGTATTATTGGTGTTAGTGGATGTGGAAAAAGTACCCTTGCAAGACTTGTTTCAGGTATTGAAAAACCTTCTTCAGGTTCTTTATTATATCAAGGAAAAACAGTTGATTTTAAAAAGAGTCGTAAAGATATACAACTTATTCTTCAAAATCCAATTGAAAGCTTTTCGCCACGAATGAAAATCAAACAGTTTCTTTATGAACCTTATCATTATTTTTATCATTTAAATAAAAAAGAAGTGATGACTGCTATTAAAAAGATATTAGAACAAGTAGGTATGGATGAGGCTTGTTTGGGAAAATATCCTCATGAATTAAGTGGAGGACAGTTACAAAGAATATCAATTGCTAGAGCATTGATTATACAACCCCAATTACTTATTTGTGATGAAATTACCAGCAGTCTCGATCAAGTGATTCAAAGAGATATTATCGAATTATTAAAACAATGTGTTTATAAATATCATATGGCTATTCTTTTCGTTAGTCATGATCTCTCATTGGTTCATGAGTTTTGCCATCAGGTTCTTGTTTTAAATGATGGAAAAATCATAGAAAAAGGAACAATACAACAATTATATAAAAGTGAAAATGAAGTTGTACAAAACTTATTAAAAGCAGCTTATTTAAATGGTTAGGATATTTTGAAATATCCTTTTTTCTTTACAATGACAAGAAGATATTGTTATAATTATAACAAGAGTTATATATAACGTTAGTTATAGAAAGGAGGCTTTTATGCCAGCAAAAAGAAAAATACAAAAAGAAGATATTCTACAAGCAAGTATTTCGATTATTAGCCATGAAGGACTCAATGCTTTAAATGCCAGAAAGATTGCTAAAAAGCTAGGCTGTTCAACACAACCACTTTTTTATATTTATGAGAATATGGATGTTTTAAAAAAAGATGTGATAGATGAAATTGTAAAGATTTTTGATCGAGAAGTTTTAAAAAGTGAAACAGGTCAATTAGAATACAAGGATATTGGAATCAATTATATTCGTTTTGCTAAGGAAGAGCATGAATTATTTAAAATTATGTTTAACCGAAAAATAAATGAAGGAGCATTTGATTTTATTGATTTAACAGGATCAGCAAAGACAATCCTTGAAACAATCTCTAAACAAACGGGTATGTCAAATGAAGATGCCAAACAATTCCATTTAAGAATGTGGTTATATGTCAATGGGATTGCTAGTTTAGCAGCCAATCAGACCGTTGAATTTAATGATGGAGAAATTGCAGAATTGTTGAAGGATCAATATGTTTCAATGCTTCTTTATGAAGTAAAAAAAGGAAATGTAAAAGAAGAAATTTTGGTACAACTTGCAAAAAAGAATAAGGAAGGAAAAGAATGATGGAAAAAGTAATAGAGGTTTCACATCTTACAAAAGAGTATAAAAATTTAAAAGCAATTGATGATTTATCCTTTAATGTTTATCAAGGAGAAATTTTAGGATTATTAGGACCTAATGGTTGTGGAAAAAGTACAACTATTAACTCTATTTTATCATTACTTAAATATCAAGAAGGATTTATTAAGGTTTTTGGTAAAGAAATGAAACCTGATTCTTATGATTTAAAAGCAAAGATAGGAGTTATTTTTCAAGAAGTAGCTGTTTTTGATGAATTGAATGTTTATGATAATATTAATTATTTTTGTGGTTTATATATTCGAGATAAAAAACAAAGAAAACAATATGTTGATGATGCAATTAACTTAGTAGGATTAAATGATTTTAAAAAGTTCTTACCTAAACAACTTTCCGGAGGTTTACTTCGAAGATTAAACATTGCCTGTGGGATTGCCCATAAGCCTAAACTGATCTTTTTAGATGAACCAACTGTTGCAGTTGATCCACAAAGTCGTAATCATATTTTAGATGGTATAAAAAAATTAAGAGATCAAGGGGCTACAATTGTTTATACAACACATTATATGGAAGAAGTAGAAATACTTTGCGATCGTATTATTATTTTAGATAAAGGAAAGATCATTGCCCAAGGAACAAGTGATGAATTAAAGAAAGAAGCAAATATTGAGGAAAAGATTGAACGTGTAGGTCCAACTCTTAATGACGTTTTCTTAAAATTAACAGGAAAGGAATTGAGGGATTGATGTTTATTCATAATTTAAAGTATACAGTTAAAATACTTTTTAAAAATAAAGTTCTTATTTTTTGGATGTTTGCTTTTCCTATTATTTTAGGTATTTTCTTTCACATGGCTTTTGAAAATATTGAAAAAGACGAAGCTTTACAAGTTTTTGATATTGCAGTTATTGACAATAAGGAATATCAAAACCAAACAATTTATCAAGAAACCTTTAAAGAGCTTTCTGATAAAAAAAATAAGGATCAGTTATTTCGTATTCATTTTGTAAATAAAAAAGAGGCGGAACAGCTTTTAGAAGATAATGAAATAGAAGGATATGTTCTCTTTAATAAACAAGAACCACAAATTGTGATTAAAGAAAATGGTATGGAACAAACAATCTTGCAATTTGTTATGGATGAAATTAAACAAAATAAGAGGATGATAGAAGATCTAACAAAGAAACAAATTGAAAATGAAATACAACAAGGAAACTACAATTTTAATGTTCAACAAATTGTACATGATATTCTTCAAAAGCTCAATAACCAAGAAGTATCTTTAAAAGACACATCAAGTAGTCATTTAAGTTATATGCAAATTGAATATTATACCTTAATTGCCATGGCTTGTATGTATGGTGGGATGTTAGGTTTAACAGCTATTAATAATCAATTGGCGAATATGTCCGCTAAAGGGAAAAGAGTTTCTGTTTCACCAAATAAAAAAGGAATACTTGTCTTATCTTCAGCACTAGGTTCTTATTTAGTAAGCCTTGTTGGTTTAGCGATTCTTTTAATCTTTTTAAAATTTGGTTTAAATGTTGAATTTGGTAGTCAATGGTTTTATATAATCATTCTTTCTTTAGTTGGTGATTTAGCAGGTATTTCGATGGGAATATTTATTGCTTCTGTTTTTAGAGTTTCTGAACAAGCAAAAACAGGAATTAATATTGCAATTTCTATGTTTTTCTCGGTTCTATCTGGAATGATGGGTGTTACTTTAAAATATGTTATTGATAAAAATATACCTATTATTAATCTTATCAATCCTAATAATTTGATTACTGATGGTTTTTATGCTTTATATTATTACAATACATTTAATCGATATATCAGAGATATTTGTTGTTTAGGAGTATTTATTATTGTATGTTTATTTATTTCTTTTAGGACTTTAAGGAGGGAACAATATGATTATATTTAGTACCGTTTTTAAAATCTTAAATAAATTAAAAGGAAACTTAATTCTTTATACAGTGATCTTACTTGCAATTACATTATTTAATACAACTTCTAGTAATATGAATCATTATGAGGCAACAAAACCAGATATTTTGATTGTAAATAAGGATCAAAACAATGAAATAACCAAAGGATTTGTTTCGTATTTAAAAGAACAAGCGACATTAAAAGATATCGATATCAATGATCAAGAAAAAGTAGACGATGCATTGTTTTATCGTGATATAAGTTATGTTGTGTATATTCCTGAAAACTTTGGTGATGATCTTGTAAATGATAAAAATCCAACGATTGAATATAAATCAAATGGTAATGAAAATGCATCTTTTACCCAAATGTTAATTGAAAAATATATAAAGACAGTAAATCTTTATAAAGAGCATTATCAAGGTAAAGCTTTAAATCAAAAAGTCAAACAAGTGATTAACCAAAAAACAAAAGTAAACCTCAACACATCCTTAGATAGTTCTAAATTGAATCAAGTGAATATTTATTTTAATTTCTTAAACTATGCCTTACTTGCTGGGGGAGTTTATTGTATGACAATGATTCTTGCAAGTTTAAATCAAGAGGGTGTACGTAAAAGAACAATTATGAGCAGTTTTTCATATCGTAAATATAATTGGATTGTTTTTGCTTCTTTAGGTCTTGCTTCTTTTATTGTATGGTTAGCCTATATGATTATTAGTTTTATCTTATTTAAAGAAATTATGTTAAGTGGGAATGGGATTGCTTATATTTCAAATTCATTTGTTTTTTCAATATGTAGTTTGGCCGTAGGATTCTTAATTGGAACGATTACCCATAATAAGCAAGCTATTGGAGGTATTGTCAATGTTGTTGCTTTAGGAACATCGTTTCTTTGTGGATGTTTTGTGCCAATGTCATTTATGCCAAGTTATGTTTTAAAGATTGCTCATATTTTACCAACGTATTATTTTGTACAAAATAATGAACTTATTAAAACATTAGAATATTTTAAATTAGAAACATTACAACCAATAATTATTAATGGTATTATTGTTTTAGGATTTACCTTAAGCTTTGTTTTGATTACCTTAATGATTAGTAAAAGAAAACAAAAGATCGGGTGAGTGTATGAAAGAATTTCTATTAATTGTTGTCATTGTTATTTTAATGAATACAAAGAAACAAATATCAAAAGATCATTATTTAAGTTTAGGAATGTTAATGGCCTATTTTAAAAAGGACAAATAATAAAAATGGAAAAGAATGAATTGTTAATAAATATTTACAAAATTCACACAACATATTTAGGTATATCAAGAATTAAAAGAAATTTAGGAATTGAAGAAGATGTTGTAGAATTTTGTAAGAATAAAGTTTTAGATAAAAAGAGTTTGATATATCGTAAAGGGAAAAACTGGTATATTGAAAATGGTGCTATAAAAATAACAATTAATGCAACAAGCTATACCATTATTACGGCACATACAATAAAATAGATTTTCACAAGTTGTGCACATTATGCACATTTTATTCACATTGAAATTAAAATATAAAGTTAGGTTATCATCATTTTGATATAGGACAACCATATGGTAATGAAAAAGGTATAGGCAAAGATATCCGTAAACATGTCAAGTAACCAAAGAAAGTATTGTCCAAACCCTTGAAATAATGGGACTTGATTATTTAGATAGGATGATTATTCATAGAGCTTAACCTTAGAAGAAAGTCAATCAAAGTGATGATTGTTATCTAGAAGGAAATAAAATTGCTTGTAAAGTTTTAGAAGATGTTTATAAGGAAGGTAAGTTAAAAGCAATTTGTGAAATTTTATATGAAGAATTTGTGCAGAACACATGGATTTTATTGATGGTCCAGCTACTAATACTTCTATTTTAGATGAAGATTTAAAAGCGATATTATTTGGGTTTGCTATAGAGCATAATGATTAAAAGATATTGACAATTTGTTAGTATCTTTTTTCTTGACAATCTTTTTTATAATTATATAATTACCAATGATAATTAACATCGGTAATTAATAGGAGAAATTAATGAAAAGCGAAAAAGTAAAAGAAATGTTAGATAGCTGTTACATGGCTAAAAGGATTTTAGATATGTTGCCTAAACTTCCTGAAGGAGTTTTACCATCCTATGTACGTTATTTAGAAACGATTATCGAACTTGAAGAAAAAAATCAAAAAGTGAAGGTTTCAGATGTGAGTGAAGTTTTAAATCTTCCTCGTCCGGGAGTTACACGTACAATTAATGCAATGGAAGAAAAAGGATATTTAAAAAAAGAAACAGCTAAACATGATGGACGTGTCACTTATGTGACCGTTACAAAAGAAGGAAAAATGATTTTTGAAAAATACAATAAAGATTATTTTCAAAAATTAGCCTTGTGTTTGAATCATGTTTCTAATGATGAAGCAGATTGTATGATTCAAACTATTGAAAAGTTTTATGAAGTTATGTGTGAAGGGAGAGAAAAATAATGGATCACTCTAAATCAGATTTTACGCAGGGAAGTATTTTAAAAAAATTATCATTATTTATGATTCCCGTTTTAGGAGCGCTTATTTTACAAGCGGCTTATGGAGCGGTTGATTTACTTGTTGTTGGAAGGTTTGGAACAACAGCAGGACTTTCCGCAGTTTCTACAGGAAGTCAAGTTTTAAACTTGATAACATTTGTGGTAACACAATTTGCGATGGGAATTACAGTTTTAATTGCAAGATATATTGGTGAAAAGAAAATGAATTCGATTGGTGCTTTAATAGGAGGAGCAACGGTAGTTTTTGCAATTATTTCTGCAATTATATTTGTAGTTATGATTATGTTAGCATCACCAATTTCAACTTTGATGCAAGCACCTAAAGAAGCACTTGGTTTAACTGCTACTTATGTAAGAATTTGTGGGGCAGGTATTTTCTTTATTGTTGCTTATAATCTATTATCAGCAATCTTTAGAGGTTTAGGAGATAGTAAATCACCTCTTTTATTTGTGGCAGTTGCCTGTGTTATTAATATTATTGGTGATTTAGTTCTTGTTGCAGGATTACACTTAGATGCAGCAGGAGCCGCCATGGCCACTGTCTTTGCCCAAGCAATCAGTGTTGTGTTTGCTTTAATGTTATTATTTAAAAGAAAATTACCATTTAAAATTACAAAGCATGATTTTAAAATCAATCCACATTGTGTTCAAGCTTTAAAAATTGGATTACCATTAGCGCTTCAAGAATGTTTAACACAAATTTCATTTTTAGCTTTATGTGCTTTTATTAACCGTTTAGGATTAGAAGCATCATCCGGTTATGGTGTTGCTTGTAAAATCGTTAACTTTGCCATGTTAGTACCAAGTTCATTAATGCAATCAATGGCTTCTTTTGTTGCCCAAAATGTGGGTGCTGGTGATGAAAAAAGAGCAAAACATGCAATGTTTACAGGAATGGGTATTGGCTTAATAATTGGTGTTGTTGTCTTTATCTCAGTTTTATTTAAAGGAGATTTACTTACAAGTATTTTTACAACAGAAAAAGCCGTTATTTTACAAGGTTATGCTTATTTAAAAGGATTTGCTATAGAAACAATTGTAACAGCAATATTATTTAGTATGATTGGTTATTTTAATGGTCATTATCAAACGGTATGGGTCATGGTACAAGGACTTATTCAAACACTTCTTGTACGTTTACCACTTTCTTACTATATGTCAATTCAACCACATGCAAATTTAACAAATATTGGTTTAGCTGCACCAATTGCGACAATTGTTGGTATTATACTAAATGTATGTTTCTATATTTATTTAAGTAAAAAAATGAAAAAAGAAAATGCTTAGGAAGTGTGAAAAACACTTCTTTTTTTAATAAGAAGAATTTCTTGTGTTAGAGCTACTATTGTCATTGCTGTTGCAATTGAAGAAGCTATAAATATTGATGAATATTTTATTGCTCTATCTTTACAATTACACTGAAAAATAATGGATTTTCAGTGTAATTGTAAAACACCTTTTATAAGTATATTAGATGAAAAAATGCTGAATACGTTTTAATCAGCATTATTTTTATTTATAAAATTTTCCATTAAAAAATCTTTAAATTGTTTTTTATGTACATCATTATCCGCAATTTGAATACGTCCACCAAAACCGATGATCCATGAATAAAATGTACTATTTATAATGTGTCTTACTTGGACACAATAAAGATTTTCGTTTATTTTTTTTGGATGAATATTTTTACCAAATTTATCAATCATATTGGAATAGACATTTGGTGTAAATTCAAGTTCAATAACTTCGATTTTTCCTTCACCATACATGTACGTCATATTATTGAGCTTCTTTTCAAACGAGTTTAATTGATAATCATCAAACTTTACATCACTATCTTTAACGATCTCAACATTTTTTACATAGTCTAAACGATATTGAATGCATGTATTTGGATCTTTTGCACCTTGACATAAAAGATAATATTCATTGTTAGAAAATACAGTATCGATAGGAGCTAATTCGGTTAATTTATGTTTTTCATTAAATGTTAAAGAAGGTTTTTGATATTCAAAGCGAATTTTTTTCTTTTCTTTGATAGCTTTGGTAATGACTTCTAATTCTTGATAGAAAACTTGTTCATTTTCATTTTTAACAACATGCAGATTTAGTCTTTTTTGAAAATAAGCTTGGTTATGAATACTAAATAGATCTTGCATTCTTTTTTTATAGTTTTCTTTTGTTTTTAAAGTAAAGAAATGAGAACTATAAACAAGATCAATAATCGCTTTGGCTTCCATTAAGTCTAGATTTGGATTTTCATAATAAAAGTAATTATTTCTTCCTTCTTTATAAGTTTTAATGATTGTATCTTCATAATAATTATTATAGTTTTCTACAAATTTTTTAACGATTCTAAAGTCTATTTTAAAATCATAGCCTTTATCATAAATCAAATCTTGAATTTGATTAATCGTGATTGGATTTTTTTCATCACTATTTTTAATAATTAAATCAATCACAGATATGTATTTAATATAAGAATCACTATCCTTGTTTCTATTCATTTAAATCACCTCGTATCAATATCATAAACGAAAACATGTACTAATACCTGCTTATATAAGACGGTATTAGCTTTTTTATCATTATATAATAGATTCAAAGAAAAGGGGGATTTGCATGTTAAAAAGAATCATAAATAAAATCAAATATCATTTGATTAAAGAAATTGTTTTAGTGGATAGTGAAAATATTGGTTATCAAATACCAGAAGAAATACCCAAGCATACATTAGTTTATCTTTTTATTAGTGATCCGTATATTGATGAAAAGATAAAAGACTATAAAAATAATAAACATATAAAACTTATCAATATTTCAAATATCAGAAAAGAATGTGTAACAAAAAATATTATGGATTTTTGTATTGTTGCAGAACTTACAAATTTACTTTCTTATGTTTCAAAGAAAACAAAAATTGTCATTTGTTCAAAAGATAGAGGTTATGATGCAAGTATTTTATATTTAAAAGAAAAATACCCAAAACAATTAGTTTCTAGACATCCAGGATCCTTTTGTTATTACTATAATGAAGGAAATGAAGATTACCTTTCTATTATGTCAAAGATAAATGATTCTTTAAGAAAGAAAATATTAAGTTATACATGTATGGATTCTTTGAAAAATGCTTTAAGTAAAAATGAAAAGAAATTATTTGTTGTAGAAGAATATATTAATACAATTGGTATGGTTAAAACATTTATTGAATTTGATATTTATCAAATGTGTTATGAACTTTATTATTCTGGAACACATGTTGGCTTTTTTGAAAATAAAGAAGATGCTTTATATGAATATCACCAATGTATTGAAAAACTTCATCATATTTATGATAAATATGAATCTCATGAAAGATTTCTAAAATCAAGACATCTTCATATTAGACATTATATTGAAGAAGCATCAATGCAAAATCTACCATTAGAAGAATGTTTAATTAATCATTTAGGAAAGGAACAAGGACATTTTGTTTATAAAGAATATGTTAGTTAAAAAATAAGGAAGTGATAATTATGTGGACGATATTTAAATTATTTTTTACATCATCATCTTACCATTAAGAGCAATTTGGTACATTGTGTGGATGTATATAAGAAATGACTATAAAGATCAAAATAAGTGATAGAGCTCATTTTATAATATACAATAATGGATTCTAGATAATTTTTAGTAAATTGTTAATGAAATGTTGATGCTGTAGAAATGGAAAAAACTTAGTTATTACCGTATTAGATTAAGAAATTTATTTTAATATTGTATGTCGTCATAATATAAATAAAAAAGATGTTATTAAGTAATGATATGTTTTATTGAATAATATGGTAGAATAATTTAGTAAAAATATTGGAGGAATGATTATGGAATTAATTGAAAATGAATTAAGACAAATAAAATTAGAGGTTAAAGAAATACTAAAAAGAGATATATCTGATGAACAAGCATTTGAATTTTTATCAGAGGAATTGTTTTGTTTAAAAGAAAGAAATGGATATAATCCGCTGTTTGATATTGAAATGTCTATCACAAACGGTCCAAATGATGGAGGAGTAGATTTTGTATATTATGATGAAGAATCTTCTAAAGTTATTTTAGGGCAATGTAAATATACTAAAAATTTGAAATTAAATGATATAATTACAGAATTGAATAAAATGAGTACAACTGTTGAAAATTTTAAAATTAGTAATACTGGTATTTATAATGAAAAATTAAGAGCTGAGTTACAAAATGCATTGGATAGATTACCTGATGGTGACGAAGGTAATGTTGAATATAATATCTATACTATTTCTGATTATGATGAAACATCTATAATGAATAAAATTGAAGCTGAACATAACACATATTCAAAAGAAATGGTTAATGTTTATGGTAAAGACGAATTTATAACAAAAATAAAAGAAAAAGTAGAAAAGTTAAATACGATAGAAGAAGAATTTACAATTAATATTGATCAAGCGAATAATTATTTAACTTATTCAAATTCTTCAGCTGATGGAATAATGGTCAACATGTCTTCAAATTCTTTAATAAAAATGTTTAACAAATACAAAGATGAAGGATTATTAGATATGAATATAAGAAAATATGTAAAAAATAAAATGGTAGATGATGGAATTAAAAGAACTTTAGATAAAGATAGGAGTAATTTTTGGTTTTTTAATAATGGTATTATAATAGCATGTGATGATTATTATGTTGATGGTAATACTGTAAAGATAAGAGGATTTTCTATTGTTAATGGTGGACAAACAACAAATAGAATAGGAAACTATAAAGGCTCAAATCATGAAGAATTTTTTATTCCATGTAAAATAATTTGTATTAATAACAAAAATAAGAATTTATTTTCTAAAGTGGCTGAAACTACAAACTCTCAAAAACCAATTTATCCAAGAGATTTAAAAGCTAATTCACCAGAAATGAAAATGTTACAAAGTTGGTTAGATAAAGAAAATATATATTTAGAAATTAAAAGAGGAGAAAAAAAGAAAAATAAAAAATATAAAATAAAAAATGATGAATTAGGACAATTAATACTATCTTTTGTTTATCAGCAACCAGGAACGGCCAGATCAGGAAAAAAGACGATTTTTGATAATAATAATTATTACAATAAATTATATAAACAAAATTATGAAAAAGATATAAATAAGAAAAAGTTCATTACTGATTTAATAAAATTAAATCAAGAGTATATTTATGTTGAAGAAAAACTAAAGAATGATACAGCAAAATATCCTACCAAACTAAATAATGAGCAAAAAATAATACTAAAAAATGCAAAATATATTTTTATTTCTTTGTTTGGAATTTCATATTTTTTAGAAAATGGTGATATAGATTTAAATGATATAATATCAGATCCTGAAATTGTAACGACACAAGATTTTATCTATGGCAAGTTTATTAATAATTATAGAAAGGATGATTTTGAAGAAAAAATCACGGCTTTAATTGTACAAATTATTTATTGTTTAGAAGAAATCTATAACAGACAATTAAGTACAGGAAGTATTACAAGTGTAAGTAATTTATTTAAAACTGATAAAAAGTACAGAGAACTAATTGTAAGACACACATTGCAAAACTTAAATATGCCATACCACAAAGGACAATTTGATTCTTGTATAGAAATATTTAAAAGATAGAGTTATGATATAGTACATATAAAAATTATTTTTTGAATATAACTATAATATTTTATTTATGAAAATGACATTCTACCACGATTTTTAATAGCTAATGACTTTTGTGTAAACATAGAGTGATTGTTTTTTTATAGGAGAAAATTTATAAATAAGAAAATTGGATAATCAAAGTATATATTATTTTTCTTGAGTAATATGAATAACTTTAAAAATATATTTTTAATAATTGTTTTAGTTTTTTTATTTAATGATAGGAAGGGTATTTTCTATATTCTTTGCAGACTGAAAGTAATTTTAAAAAGCACTTTGAAATCAATAATATATTATATTTTTATAGGTTATTTTTAAAAATAGCAATATTCAAAAATGAAAACAAATCTATGGGTTAGATTTTCATAGCTAAATAAAACTTATCAACGTAATCATTTTCTATAGCTAAAAGTAATTCATCTTTATACTTGCTATCATTAATTAATTTAACTAGTCGAGCATTCCTTTCTTTTAAACTCTCTATTACATCTTGAGAAGGAATGATATTTGATTTTGATGAATTATTTGATTTGCTTGTTAAAACTAAGTTCCAAATATCATCACTGTACATGAAAGGCCACGGAATGACATGATCAACAGAAATATCATTTTCTTGTAATACTTTTCCAGTATAAAAATCAATTGCTTGATAGTTATTGCTTTTTAAAAGAATATTTTTATATTTTGTTAAACTGCTTCTTTTAATAGTATTATCAGAAATGTCTTTTACTTTAGAAGCAATTCTTGGAGAATGATTAAATTTTTCAAGAAGTTGAGCCCATTTAAAATTAATAAGTTGAGATAAAACAAAACTATATTCTTTAAGCGATAGTACTTGTTGTTTAGTAAAAGAAATAAACATGCAATTTTTATCTAAATAATAAAGATCATATTCTTTTTTATTTGCTAATTTAAATCTCCAAGAAACATCATTTTTTAATGTTTTAGCACTGTCGTTGATAATTTTACGATATTGTTTTTCATGTTTTAAAATGGTTTCAGCTTTATCAAACCAAACAGGAACATGAGTACGTTGAACAGATTCATATAGATCAATTAGAAGATTGACATTTTGAACTAAAATGGGGATTTTCTTTTTGTTTGGACTTTGATCAAGATGAAAGAAATAGGTTTGATTCCAATAATATTTAATCATCTTTTTTGCAATATGTTGAAATGTAAAAGTTACTTGTTTATCTAATTGATTTGTTTCAAAACATAGTTCAATAATAGCTCTTCCCCATGCAAGTTTATATGTATTATCATTATTCATATTTTCTATAATTTCTAACCATTGTTTGATATAGCTGTTCATTTTATTTCTCCAAATATTTAATATTATTTCTTTATAAATTTTAACATAAAGAAAATAGATTTAAAAATTAATTTCTCTATATTTTGTTTGATAGCACTTTTGCATAATGCTATGATTAAGAGAAAAAAAGCAAACGCTTAGGAGGAAAAAGAAATATTTGATAAATTATTTGAACCGATACAGATTCGTGGCATGGAATTAAAAAATCGTGTTGTGATGTCTGCGATAGGTACGCATGAAAGTGTGGAAAACAAAATTGGGATCCGTTTAAATTTTAAAGGTAGGGTAATAAAAATTGTATAATGATAAGATTGAAATAGAAAGCCCTTATGGACATATTACCATTAGCTATGGTCGACATAATAAGCATCGAGTAAGAGTTCTTGATATAGATGGTGGTATGGAATCAGCAACTTATATAGAAGAAGAATTACAAAATGAATTACTTTTTGAATATATGTATTTATTTGATTTAATGTTTGATGAAAATTATTTAGAAGATAGACAAATTAATGATGTTTTATTAATTGGTGGTGGTGCTTTTCATTATCCCAAATATTTTTTAGCACATCATCAAGGAAATATTGATGTTGTTGAAATTAACAAAGTTCTTTATGATATTTCTAATAAATACTTCTATTTAGAAGAAACTATTAATAAATTTGATAAGAATAAAAATAGATTTCATTGTTATTTTGAAAATGGAAGAGATTATATAAATAGGAACAAAAAGAAATATGATGCTATTTTAAGTGATGTCTTTATTGGTGAAAATTTAGTATTAGAACTTCATTCATTGGAAGCAATCAAAAGAATAAAAGAATCTTTAAACCCACAAGGAATTTATATAACAAATATCATTGGTTCATTAAGTGGTAAATATAGTCAAAATATAAAGAATGTTGTAAAAACACTTAAACAATGTTTCAAATATATTTATGTCTTTAAAGCACAAGAAAAGAATGAGCATCAAAAAAGACAAAACTTAATCGTTGTTGCAGTAGATCAAGAAGTTCATTTTAATATTGTAAGTTATCATAATATTAATCAAAAGAGATATCATCAAGGAATGATCAATCATGTTGATGATATTGATTATACAAATGGACATATTTTAAGAGATAAAAATTTATTATAATTATTGTTTTATCTTAAAAAATATGATAAGTTTAATCCATGGGAATGAGGTTCTCCCTCGATTTATATCGAAACCGCTATTTGGCTAATGACTTCTGTGTAATACACAGGGTGATTAGCTTTTTTTGTAGGAGGAAACATGGAAAATAAAAAAGAATTATTAAAGTATATGATATTTGCAGGTGTTATGGGAATCGTTGTAGGAGGTATTGATACTGTTTTTGGTAAAGGACTTATTTTAATAGGTGAGATACGAAATAAATATTTTTGGTATTTAATTCCTTTTTTACCAATTGCAGGAATAGTGATTACTTGGCTTTACTATCACTTTAATGAACTGAGTTTAAAAGGAATGACACTTGTCTTTGAAACAGGTCAACAAAAAAGAAAAGGGATTCCTTTAGCACTTATTCCTTTAGTTATGATTGGAACATGGTTAACTCATTTATTTGGAGGAAGTGCAGGTAGAGAAGGAGTGGCTGTACAAATTGGAGCGACGCTCTCTCATTATTTTACAAAATATTTTCATTTTCCTAAGAATGGAAAAGTTTTGTTGATTACCGGAATGGCAGCTGGATTTGCTGGATTATTTCAAACACCACTTACTGCTTTGTTTTTTGCTATGGAAGTTATGGTTATAGGTAAAATAGAGTATGAAGCTTTACTTCCAGGGGTTATAGCATCTTTTACTGCTTCTTATACGTCGCATTTTTTAGGATTGGAAAAGTTTAGTGTAAATATTCAACAAAGTATTAATATGAATGATTTAAAAAATATGATGTTAATGATTCTAGTAGGAATTATTTTGGGAATTGTTGGAAGAATATTTTCAACGTCGTTGATTGCTTTAAAAACATTTTTTAAAAATAAAATAGAAAATCCCTATAAAAGAATAGGTTATATTTCTATTTTATTAGTGATAGGGCTAATGATTTTTAAAGGAAGATACAGTGGCTTAGGCACAAATTTAATTGATTTATCATTTTATGGAAATGTGACTTATTATGATTGGTTTTTAAAACTTATTTTTACTGTTGTAACTCTTGCAATTGGATTTCAAGGTGGAGAAGTAACACCCTTATTTTCAATAGGAGCAACTCTAGGATTTATACTTGCCCCAATTTTTCATTTGCCTATTGAATTATGTGTAGCTTTAGGATATACGGGAGTTTTTGCTTCAGCAACAAATACACTTTTAGCACCAATGATGATAGGTTTAGAAGTCTTTGGTGGGCATCAAATGATAGCATTTCTTATTATATGTATTTTTGCTTATTTAGTTAATGGAAATAAATCTATATATACTGCCCAAATCAAAAATTTTTAACAAACATTACATGATGAAAGGCTTTACATTTTGCTATTTCAAAGATAAAATAGTAATGGTGATGGAAAATGAAATTTGATGAATTATTTACAAAATTAAAGGTGAATCCATTAAAACTCATTGAGTCAATTGTTCATGCTGATGGATCATCAGTTATTTTGTTTAAAAATAGAAAAAGTGAAATCTTATATGTTAATGATCAGTTTTATCAAAAACATCCACAATTTAAAAATAATAAGGAAGCCGTTATTGGTAAAACTGATTTTGATTTGTTTCCGGATTCACAAGAACACGCTAAACAAGCTTTTGAAGATGAACAACGTGTCATGGAAACAGGACAAGCAATTAATGTTGTAGAAACTGAAGGAAAAAATCATGATGGCTATACGATTATTGCACATACAAGAAAATATCCGTTATATGATAGTCAAGGAGAAACAATCGGTGTTTTTGTTATTACAGAAGATATGACAAGTGATGTAAAGGCACTTAGAGAAAATCAAGAAAAAGCCAAAATTTTAACAAAGCTTAATGTTGAACTTTCACAAGAAAACGCTATAGATGCTTTAACACAACTTTATAATCGACGTTTTATTCATGCAGAATTAGATACGTTGCATAAAGAATATTTAGAAAATAATACACCATTTTCTATTTTGTTATTAGATTTAGATAACTTTAAAAGTGTTAATGATAATTATGGACATCATATTGGAGATGAAGTTATTAAACATGTTGGAACTGTTTTAAATAATATTAAACATCAAAAATATCCAACTATGGAGCCATGTCGTTATGGCGGAGACGAATTTTTAGTTATTCTACCAGCTTATCAAAAAGATGGGGCAGTTTCAATTGCCAGAGATATTAAAGATGCCTTTGATCATGTTATTTTACATGCTGGTGCTTATCATGATATCGTAAGATTAAGTATTGGCGTTGCTGGTATTCGTGATGAAGAAACAATACAAGATTTATTAAATAAATGTGATCAAAGAATGTATATTTCAAAAAGAGATGGAAAACATCGTATTACTTATTGATGATAGTGTAAAAAGCTATCATCATTTTTTATTTTGAGATATAATAAAATCAACAAGGAAGTGATAAAAATGTATGAGGCAATCAAACAACTTGCACAACCGAAGCTGTCGTTTATCGTCTTGAACTTGTCAACATCCAGCAGGCAGAACATTC
>OKRU01000950.1_pt1 | contig 29256 bp, 26 predicted proteins | sample 1601131 | NCBI WGS metagenome assembly OKRU01 (sample SAMEA3541558, study PRJEB24748) | human gut metagenome | biome: human gut; feature: human-associated habitat; material: faeces | place: China | collected 2012
CCTCCATACCGCCGCCTGCGCCGCCGAAGCCGCTGAAATCAAACCCGCCGAAACCGCCCGCGCCGCCTGCTCCGGCAGCGCCGTCAAAGGCTGCATGGCCAAACTGGTCATACTGAGCACGTTTCTTTTCATCGCTCAAAACACTGTATGCTTCGGAGCATTCTTTAAACTTTTCTGCAGCATCAGGATTATCCTTGTTGACATCAGGATGATACTGACGTGCCAGTTTACGATATGCTTTTTTTATCTCGTCTGCCGTTGCGCTTTTAGAAACGCCCAGCACGTCATAGTAATCTCTTTTTTCCAAGGTTTACACCATCCTAAGCTGATTATTTCTTGTCATCGTCAACAACTTCGGCGTCAACTACATCATCGTCGGCTTTTTTAGCGCCGCCTGCGTTTGCTGCGCCTGCATTACCTGCTTCCGCACCTTTGGCTGCTTCGGTCTGTTTGTAAAGTTCAGCGCTCAGTTCATACAAAGGTTTGGTAAGTTCTTCGGTTGCTTTTTTAATTGCGTCAACATCGTCGCCTTTCATTTTTTCTTTCAGGGCGTCCATTGCGGTTTTAACTTTGGCAATCAGTTCGTCGCTGCCTTTGCCTTCCATGTCTTTAATGGTTTTTTCTGCCTGATAGCAGAGGCTGTCAGCCTGGTTGCGCGCTTCAACTGCTTCTTTGCGTTTTTTATCTGCTTCGGCATTTGCTTCGGCTTCTTTTACAAGACGGTCAACTTCGTCTTTATCAAGCGTGCCGGAAGAAGTAATGGTAATCTTCTGTTCTTTGCCGGTGCCGAGGTCTTTGGCTTTTACGTTTACAATGCCGTTAGCGTCGATATCGAAGGTAACTTCAATTTTCGGTACTCCGCGCGGTGCAGCCGGAATGCCGGACAGCTCAAAACGTCCCAGAGTTTTGTTGTCGGCAGCCATGTCGCGTTCGCCCTGCAGTACGTGGATATCAACGGAAGGCTGGTTATCGGAATAAGTGGAGAAAATCTGAGATTTGGAAGTAGGAATAGTGGTGTTGCGGTCAATCATTCTGGTGAAAATGCCGCCGGCGGTTTCAATGCCGAGGGACAGCGGAGTTACGTCCAGAAGCAGTACGTCTTTAACTTCGCCTGCCAGTACGCCTGCCTGAATAGCAGCGCCTACTGCAACGCATTCATCCGGGTTAATGCCGCGGTGCGGTTCTTTGCCCATGAATTTTTTAATAGCTTCCTGTACAGCCGGAATACGGGTGGAACCGCCAACCAGCAATACTTTGTTGATGTCGCTTGCGCTCATGCCTGCGTCAGCCATAGCCTGACGGGTCGGGCCCATGGTGCGTTCAACAAGGTCTGCGGTCATTTCTTCAAATTTAGCACGGGTTAAATCCATGTCAAGATGTTTCGGGCCGTCGGCGCCTGCGGTAATAAACGGCAGGTTGATGTTGGTGCTCATTACGCCGGACAGTTCGATTTTAGCTTTTTCTGCTGCTTCACGCAGACGCTGCATAGCCATGCGGTCGTTGGAAAGGTCAATGCCTTCGGCTTTTTTGAATTCGTCAACCATCCAGTCGATAATGCGCTGGTCAAAGTCATCGCCGCCGAGGTGAGTATCGCCGTTGGTAGCTTTAACTTCAAATACGCCGTCGCCTACGTCAAGGATGGATACATCGAACGTGCCGCCGCCAAGGTCGTAAACCATAACAGTGTGGTCTTCGCTCTTGTCAATGCCGTAAGCAAGTGCTGCTGCGGTAGGTTCGTTGATAATACGCAGAACTTCAAGGCCTGCAATTTTGCCTGCGTCTTTGGTTGCCTGGCGCTGGCTGTCGGAGAAGTAAGCCGGAACGGTAATTACAGCCTGATGTACGCTTTCGCCGAGATATTTCTCAGCGTCAGCTTTTAATTTTTGCAGAATCATTGCGGAAATTTCTTCCGGAGAGTATTTTTTGTCGTCAATTTCAACTCTGTAATTAGTGCCCATGTGGCGTTTAATGGAGCTGATGGTTCTGTCCGGGTTGGAAACAGCCTGGCGTTTTGCCAGCTGGCCTACCAGACGTTCGCCGTTTTTGGAAAAACCTACAACGGACGGAGTCAGCCTGCTGCCTTCCTGGTTAGTGATAACGGTCGGTTCGCCGCCTTCCATAACAGCTACTACGGAGTTAGTAGTACCTAAGTCAATACCAATTACTTTAGACATGATGTTTTTTCCTCCTCAAATTTACACTGTATAAAGAATGCAACTTAATCGTTGCTTATTACTTTAACTTTGCTGTGGCGGATGATTTTATTGCGCAGCCTGTAACCTTTTTCAAAAACCTGCTCAATGCTTTCATCCTCTAAATCCGGGTTCTGCCCGCGCATTACAGCTTCGTGCAGTTCCGGGTTAAATTTCTGCCCCTCTGCGGGGATTTCTTCAACTTCAAGCTCTTTAAAAACCTGTTCAAACTGCCGTTTGATTTTTTCCATGCCGGCTACGATAGCAGACATATCGTTTGTAGTTTTTACGCTTTGCTCGGCTCTTTCAAAGTTATCGAGCACTTTTAAAAACTTGCCGACAACATCTGCCGTAACGAAGGTTGAAAGCTGTTCGCGTTCGGCAGCATTGCGTCTGCGGAAATTTTCAAAATCGGCCTGCAAACGCATCAGGCGGTTTTGCAGTTCTTCGATTTTTGCATCTTTTTCATCTTTCTGGGGTTCTTCCGGTTGTGCGTTTTCTGCATTTCCGGGTTCAGCGGCGTTTACCTTTTCTTCAGCGGGCGCTTCAGCATTTTCCGCTGCTTCTTCCGCAGGGTTCTGAGTATCTTTAATATCTTCTGCCTGCATACTGTCCCTCCTCAGCTGTTTAAAATCGTTTTTAAATATTTATGAAGATAATCCATTACGGCAATTACTTTGCCATACTGCATGCGCGTAGGTCCCAAAACAGCCATTGTTCCGACTATTTTGCCGTTTAAGCGGTAGGTTGCCTGCACCATGCTGCAATCCTGAATGCCTTCAAATTTATTTTCGCTGCCTATCGTTATGCGCAGCCCGGATTCTTCGCCGGATTTTAAAATGTTGCGCACAACTTTTTCTTCTTCCAGCACGCCTAAAAGGTTTTTAACTTTTTCCATGTCGCGGAATTCAGGCTGGCTTAACAGCTGCCTTGTGCCGCCCATAAAGAAAGTTTCCTTTTCGGGGCGCGTCATGCGGCGCAGCACATGCAAAAGCGAACTTAAAAGCAGCCGGTCATCTTTAACCGCTGCCTGCACTTCATCCAGCAACGCCTTGTCGATATCCGTTACGGCTTTGCCTTCCAGCATTCTTGTAATGCGCCCGGCCATGTATTCCAGTTCTTTGGCAGACATGCCTGCCGGAATTTCAACTACGCAGTTGTTTACATTGCCGTCATCGGTAACAATGCACAAAATGGCATGGTTCATATCAAGCGGCAAAAACTTTAAATAGCAGAAACGGCTGATGGAATGCTGGTTTGCCAGCACCATCGACACGTTATGCGTCATCTGCGAAAGGATTTTGGCGGTTGACAGGAAAATATCGTCAATGCTGCGCTGCTGTTCATGGTACAGCGTATTGATTAATGTACGGTCGTTATCGTCCAGCGTATCCGGCTCAATCATGGAATCTACATAAAACCTGTATGCCTGTGCCGAAGGCACACGGCCGGCTGAAGTGTGGGGCTGCTCCAGATAACCCAAAAGTTCCAAATCGCTCATTTCGTTACGGATGGTGGCCGGGCTCAATCCCAAATCATGTTTGCGCGCAATAGTGCGTGAACCTACCGGCTCTGCCGTAGAAATGTAATCTTCTATGATGATTTGCAGAATTTTCTTCTTTCTTTCGTTTAACATATCCCCACCTCCGAAGGGATTGTTAGCACTCGTTATAATAGAGTGCTAACATCTTGATATTAGAATAGCACTGCCTTCAGATATTGTCAATAAGTTTTTATATATTTTTTAAATAAAATTTAATCCGTCACAAAAATTTCAAAAATACGGTTGCCAACTTCCATACCAGCTTCGGTAAGGCAGATTTTATGCCGCTCTTTATCAAAGCTAAGCAAATTATGCTCAATATACGGTTTCATTTCAGCTCCGTATTTTTCCATAACATCAATGCCGAAACGCTGCTTTGCTTCGGTTAAACTTACGCCGCTTTTTTTGCGCAGGTTCATAAACATAAATTCTTCAAACTGTACCGGCACAGGCAGTTCTTCTTTATCATAAAGCTGCCCGCCGCTTTGTATAAGCTGTATGTAATCCTGTACTTTAGCGGCATCAGTAAAACGCGCGCTGCCGTTAAAACCGCAGGCACCCGCACCAAATGCCGCATACGGGTAATAATGCCAGTACACAAGGTTATGGCGGCTGTACGCTTTGCCGCGCGCATAGTTAGATATTTCGTAGCGTTCAAAGCCCTGCGTTTTTAAAAACTCCTGCACAAATTCGTACATATCGGCGGCTTCGTCCTCGTCCGGCAAAATTATCTTTCCTGCTTCTGTCATTTTTTGCAGCGGCGTGCCTTCCTCAACAATCAGCCCATAAACAGATAAATGCTCAATGCCGGTACTGCAAAGCCGCGTAAGCGTTTCCTTTAAACTTGCCATAGTCTGCCCCGGCAGGCCGTAAATAACGTCGGCATTAATGCGCTTAAAGCCTGCCTGTTTAGCAAGCTCTATTGCTTCCAATGCTTCGGCTGCATTATGCACGCGCCCTATTACTTTTAATTCTGCATCGTTTAAACTCTGCACGCCAAAGCTGATGCGGTCAAACCCTGACTGCCGCAGTGATTTCAGTTTCGGCAAATCAACAGTGCCGGGATTTGCCTCGATAGACGCCTCGCACGGATTTTGCCACCAGCCGTACTTTTTTAAAGCGTCCGTAATTTCTTTTATTGCTTCAGCCGGTAAAAGGCTTGGCGTGCCGCCGCCAAAATAAATTGAAGCATTGTCGTTTACAGACACATCTTTTCTGCGCCCGGCAATTTCCCTGCATACCGCCGCAGCATATTTTGCCATTGCCTCCGCCTCAAAACCGGCGTACGAATTAAAATCGCAGTACAGGCATTTTTGCCTGCAAAACGGTATATGCACGTAAATGCCCTGCACCTGCTGCCAGGGCTGCAAATTTTGTAACTTATCCATAATGTTCCTTCGCTTGCAAAGTAAATTTTTTTATTATTAAAACTCACCGCAAATGATTCATGCTGTTTCAGTTCAGCAAAAATGCTGCGGCTCCTCCGATTCCGGTCAGGCTGCGCAGCTGACCTCTCTTACTTATACATTTTAATTTCAGCCGCCGCAGTTTTTGCGTTCACTTAACAGCATAAATCATTCGCCTCATATTTTACATAACTCTTTTAAAATAAAAATTGACTGCTTTTATATTTTATACAACTATAATATAAATACGCAATGGGTAAACCTTTGAAAATTCAAGACAAAACAACGGCGGCTTCATTTTAAATATTTACAAAAATGCGTGAACCGCAGCGCAGCCGTGTTCACGTACGTAGAAGCCGTTGCATTTTGCTGAATTTGAAAAGATTTATTCATTGCGTATTCAGCTTCACATAAAAATAATACCGCCCTCACCGTTTAAGCAAGGGCGGTAAAACATTTTAATGCTTATTTAAAATAATTTACGCCGCTGATAAAGATTTTCTGGTCTTTATTGCCGCTGATGTTTTTAAACAGGCCCGGTACAAAACGTTCGGTATGGCCCATTTTACCCAAAATTCTGCCGTCGGGGCTGGTAATGCCTTCAATAGCGTACAGCGAACCATTGGGGTTGTACGGCATTGCCATGGTGGGTTTGCCGTTTTCATCAACATACTGCGTTGCAACCTGCCCGTTGGCAAACAATGCTTTAATTGTTTCTTCCGGCGCATAGAAGCGGCCTTCGCCGTGAGATACGGCAACGGAGTGAATTTCGCCCGGTTCAACGGCGCTGAACCACGGAGATTTATTGGAAACAACGCGGGTGTTAACAATCTGCGAAACGTGGCGGCCGATATTATTGAAGGTAAGAGTCGGGCTGTCGGCAGACATTTCGCGGATTTCGCCATAAGGCACAAGGCCGAGTTTAACAAGTGCCTGGAAGCCGTTGCAGATGCCGAGCATTAAACCGTCGCGGTCGTTAAGCAGGCGTCCGATAGCTTCTTTAATGCGCGGGTTGCGCAGCATGGTAGCAATAAACTTGCCGCTGCCGTCCGGTTCGTCACCGGCGCTGAAACCGCCCGGAAGCATTACAATCTGGGCATTGTCAATCATTTCAACCATTTTGGCAACGGATTCTTCTACTGCCTGCGGGGTAAGGTTGCGCACAATAAAGGTTTCAGCCACAGCACCGGCGTCTTCAAAAGCACGGGCACTGTCATATTCGCAGTTAATGCCCGGGAATACCGGAATGAATACGCGCGGTTTGGCAATTGTTACCGGTGCAGTTAAAGGCAGTTCTGCCTTATAAAGCGGCATGTCGATATCCTTATCGTCTTTTTCATCGGTTTTGGACGGGAAAATGCCTTCCAGCGGAGTGCTGTAAGCTTTTTCTGCTTCGCCCATGGGGATAACGTCGTCATTAATGGCGATAACCTGTTTTTCAGAAGTATGGCCAAGCAGCATGTAGTCGAGCCCTTCAAACAGGTCTTCGGGTTCTGTGCCTTCTGCAAGTTCAAGCACCATGCCGCCGGGCTGCAAAGTAAACAGTCCGTCAGTATCGTTATAAGGTTTAATAAATTCAAAACCAAGGCTGTTGCCAAGGCACATTGTTGTTACAAGCGCTGCAATGCCGCCTTCTTTAACGGCTGCCGCAGCAGTAATTTTGCCCGCCAGAATGGCTTTATGCACTGCAGTAAGATTTGCTTTCAGCGCGCCAAAATCCGGTACTTCCGTAGTTTCGCGCGGGCAGGAAAGGAATACAACCTTGCTGCCGGCATTTTTAAATTCTGCCGATACGGCTTTGTCGCCGTCGATAACGTCAACCGCGAAGGAAACAAGCGTCGGCGGAACGGTTTTATCCATAAAGGTACCGCTCATGCTGTCTTTGCCGCCGATAGCAGGCAGTTCCAAAGCGTCCAGCGCGGTAAATGCACCCAAAAGTGCAGCAAAGGGCTGGCCCCAAAGTTCGGTATTATGCAGTTTGGGGAAGTATTCCTGGCAGGTAAGGCGCAGTTTTGCCGGGTCTGCACCAAGTGCAACGGCACGTGTTACGGATTCCACAACCGCATACAGTGCGCCGTGGAACGGGCTCCAGCAGGCAACATCCGGGTTGTAGCCGCACGCCATAACGGATGCCGCCGTGGTTTTGCCGTGCAGCACGGGCAGTCTGCCAACCATGCCTTCGGACGGAGTAAGCTGGCGTTTGCCGCCAAACGGCATCAGCACGGTGCCGCGGCCGATAGTGCTGTCAAAGCGTTCGGAAAGCCCTTTCTGGCTGCAAACATTAAGGCGTCCGAGGTTAGCAAGCCATGCGTTTTTCAAACCGTCTGCCGCAGCAACTTCTGCCGGCAGTTTATCAAATACGCATTCGCCTTCAACATTGCAAACTTTAACGTCTGCATGCTGGGCAACGCCGTTGGTATTCAAAAAGTCGCGGGAAAGGTCAACGATTTTATCGCCGCGCCAGTACATTACAAGCCTTCTGTTATCGCTAACCTGCCCGATAACGGTTGCTTCAAGGTTTTCCTCATCGGCAAAGGCAATAAATTTCTTAATATTTTCGGGAGCAATAACAAGTGCCATGCGTTCCTGAGATTCGGAAATGGCAAGTTCCGTACCGTCAAGGCCTTCATATTTTTTCGGCACTTTGTCAAGGTCAATTACAAGGCCGTCGGCAAGTTCGCCGTTGGCAACGGATACACCGCCTGCGCCGTAGTCGTTGCAGCGTTTAATCATCGGCGTAACTTCCGGGTTGCGGAACAAACGCTGAATTTTACGTTCTGTCGGCGGGTTGCCTTTCTGTACTTCCGCACCGCAGCTTGCCAGCGAATCAACGGTATGTTCCTTTGAAGAACCCGTTGCGCCGCCGCAGCCGTCACGGCCGGTTCTGCCGCCGAGCAGCACTAAAAGGTCGCCCGGTTCAGGCACTTCGCGTTTTACAAGGTTACGCGGAACAGCGCCAACAACAGCGCCTACTTCCATGCGTTTTGCTACGAATTTATCGTGATAGTATTCCTGTACATGGCCGGTTGCCAGGCCAATCTGGTTGCCGTAAGAGCTGTAGCCTGCTGCCGCGCCGATAGTAATTTTGCGCTGCGGCAGTTTGCCGGGCAGAGTATCTTCCACCGGTACGCGCGGGTCGGCAGCGCCGGTTACGCGCATAGCCTGATATACATAGGCACGGCCGGAAAGCGGGTCGCGAATAGCGCCGCCGAGGCAGGTTGCAGCACCGCCGAACGGTTCAATTTCCGTCGGGTGGTTATGGGTTTCGTTTTTAAACAACAGTAGCCATTCTTCGGTTTTGCCATCAACTTCAACAGGCACAACAATGGTGCAGGCGTTAATTTCTTCCGATTCGTCCAAATCGTCCAGCTTGCCTTCGGCACGCAGTTTTTTCATGCCGATAACGGCAATGTCCATCAGGGTAACAGGGCGTTTGGTATCGGCACCGTACACTTCGTCGCGCGCTTCCATATATTTGTCAAGGGCAGCCTGTACCGGCTGGGTGTAAAGCCCCGGCTCAATTTCCACATCTTCAATCTGCGTCATAAAAGTGGTATGGCGGCAATGGTCAGACCAGTAAGTATCGAGCACTTTAATCTCGGTAATGGTCGGTTCACGGTGTTCTTCATTAAAATATTGCTGGCACCACAGCAAATCGTCAAGGCTCATGGCAAAGCCGTTGGCAGTGCGGTAAGCCTCCATTTCTTCTTTGGTAAAGGTTAAAAAGCCTTCCACGCTTTTAATTTTCTGCGGTTCTTCGCAGGCCTGCACCAAAGTCTGCGGTTTTTCCCAGGCAGCTTCGCGTGCTTCAATCGGGTTAATGCAGTAAGCCTTAATTTTAGCAAACTCATCATCACTGATTGTGCCGGACAAAATATAAACTTTGGCAGAAGATACCAGCGGGCGTTCTTTCTGCGTAATAAGCTGAATGCACTGAGCAGCAAAGTCTTCCCTCTGATTATACTGGCCCGGCAAAAATTCTACCGCAAAAGCACGGCAGCCTGCAGGTACTTCCAGTTCTTCTTCAACGGTATCAACCGGCGGTTCGGAAAGCACCAGCGCTTTGGCTGCGGCAAATTCCTCATCCGTTACGCCCATAACATCGTAGCGGTTAATAACGCGGATGCCGGTTAAGCCTTTCATACCGAGGTTGGTTTGCAAATCAGCCAAAAGGCCTCTTGCTTCAACGGCAAAAGCTTCTTTCTTTTCTACAAAAATGCGTCTGATTTCGTCCATTAAATCAGCCTCCCTGCTCAATTTTCAATAGTACTCGTTAATATAATTACGGCATTTGGTAAACAACGCCTGCAAAAAACCGCTTTTCTGCGGATTATGAACTTTAATTTTTCCGGCACGCACCAGTTCTTCAAAGCTGAAAGTGCCGAAATACAGCTGCGTAAAGGCTGCGCTGTCCATTGTAATTTCTTCGTTTTCAATGGTGCTGGCCTGAGTTAACGCGCCGTTTTGGGCAGTTATTTTTAAAAGCCCGTTATTCAGCGGCAAAAATTTGTCTGTAATTAAAAGCACCGCTTCGCCGCTCACATTCTGCGGCACCGGCAAAAGCTCCAGCGCTTTGCGGATATTAATACAGCGCGCCATCATAAACGGTTTTAAACTGCCGCTGTATGTGCTTCCTGCAAAATCAAGATACGCCAGGTTGCCTGGTTCTGCCAGCCACTCAAAATTAGCGGCATCGCTTAAATGCCCTGCTGCATAACGCAGAAGCGCCGTTTGTGCCTCATGGCTGAGCGTAAGCAGCTCCTGCACTTTAAAAGTGCCTGCATCAAGCGAATATAGCATATAACCGGCAGGGCTGGCATTTTCAAAAGCTATGGCAAGCATTGCTTTTTCGGCTTTATAGCCGTTTAAAAGCTCCTGCCATTTTGCCCTGCTGCGTACTGCCATGCCGTTTAACTCCTGCCCGCAGGCTTCGTAAACAGCGGCAAGCTCATCCAAGCCTTCTGTAATATCCGCACAGCGGGTTATTTTTATATTATGCACCGGCGGCAGTTTTTTTAATTCTGCCAGCGGCATTTGGTAATAATGGCGGTAATAGCAGTAATCAAAGCCATAGGGCTTATAAATTGCCGGGTTAATGGGCATTAAAAGCGCAAAAGCCGCTCCCTGCGCACGCAAAACGGTAAACGCCGTTTCCAGCAACGGGCGCGTAAGGTGCTGCCCGCGGTATTCCGGCGCAGTTGCTACGCCAACAATATACGGCAGGCGCAGTGTTTGCCCGCGCAGCGTAATTGCATACGGGTTCAAATGCAGCATGCACGCTAATTTATCGCCGTCAAACCCGCCTATAACGCTGTTTTGCTTTAAACAGTACTCGCTAAAATACCATTCATAAAACGGGTCGCCCTTTTTTTCAAAGCAGTAATCCCATAATTCTGCCGCCTGCGGCAAAAAAGCAGAGTTTAAAAGCCTGAAATCCATACAAACCTCTGTTATTTAAAAATAGTGGAATATTTTTTTACCATAAATTCCGGTTTATACGATTCTTTTGCCATGCGCAGCCCTTCGTGCCCCATATCTTCCTCGCGGTTAAGATAGGTAACGTCGCCCCACGCGTTTTTGGCAAAATCACGGTTAATAACGGCATAAAGCCCGCGTATTTCCGGATTGGCCTTTTCTACATGCAGAACGGCAGTATCGTCATTAATTTTTTCGCCAAAGCTAAAAGCTTCAACCTTGCCGTCAATACGGATAACGCCGCCGCGCAGCTTTAAGGCTTCAAAATTGTCAAGCGCTTCGTGGATAGCACATTTTTCGCATACCAGCGAAGGGTCGTCCGACATGCGGCGCTCGCACCACATATCGCCAAAAGCAAGGCATTCTTCAATATTGCTTCTGTTCATTTCTTCGTAAACATAATCTGGATGCTCTTTTACAAAAGCATTGCAGTGGTTCTTTTTGCCGTGGTATTTGCGCCCGGCAAGTGTGGCCAGGTTCTGCTGCAAATAAACATAGTCCCAGTTATCACGGTCATCGGTAATTTCCAAATCAGGGAACGCTTTTAACAGCCTTTCCCTGCCGTCATCATAAATGCCGTGTATTTCAAACGGTTTGCCGTTATGGTATTCTTTAATTTCTTTCATTAATAAAGGCAAATCTTCGTCTTTGCCGCCAAACGGCTGTAAAAAGAAATCAACATCATTTCTTTTTACTTTCAGCACTAAAAAGCCGTGCGCTTCAGTCCAAAAAATATCATAGCAGGTCTGCCACATGAACAAATTGCCGAAAGCACATTCAGAGCCGCGGTAATAAGGGCGCGACATGTAGCTTTCAAACAATGCCTTATCGGCAACCGAAATTTCTTTAAGTTCTAAAATAAAATGACCCCCAATTTCTTCTTATTAAATTATTATACCATATTGAGTGAAACTTTCTCAAAGTTTCTGTCACATTATTTATAAAATTCGCTGAAATAAACAAAAAACCTGCCGCATTTTTACGGCAGGCTGTATTTGTTTATTATTTTCTGTGATGTGCGTTGTAGCAGTCACGGCAGTAAACCGGACGGTCTTCGGAAGGTTTGAACGGAACTTCGGTTTCTTTGCCGCATTCAGCGCAAACCGCCGGATACATCTGGCGTTCCGGACGCTCGCTTACAATGCCAAGACGCTGTTTGCGTGCCTGACGGCATGCAGGGCAGCGGCCCGGTTCGTTGGTAAAGCCTTTGGATTCATAAAATTCCTGTTCGGAAGCGGAAAAAACAAATTCTTTGCCACATTCCTTGCATACTAAAGTTTTATCTTCTTTCATTGCTTATCAGCTCCTTACATTAATCATACCCCATGAGGACTTCATAGATTTGCCACGGCTTCGATAAAAATGCAAGCAGCATTAAAAAGAAGATATGAACCCTATATGAACCGGCTGAGATATACTATTTAAAGTATATCTTTTTAAAATACAAATGTCAATATATCATGGCTGTTTTTTACATTATTCTAATAAAATTTAACGCAAATAATATGTTTCATTGGTACATTCCAGCACAGTATTGTAGCCGCGCCATTTTGCCAGTGTGGTTGTACTGCAATTGCCAACGCTGAAATTCCATATTTTGTTTAAATCCACGCCCAAAAACAGGCACAGCAGCACGCGGATAATGCCGCCGTGCGAAACAACGGCAATATCTTTTTCGTCCATTTCCGCAAGGCAGCGTTTAAAAAACGGCTCTACGCGTGCGGCAACATCCGTAAAATTCTCGCCGCCCGGCACATGGCACAGCGCCGGATTTTTAAAGAATTCATCAATCTGCCCAAGGCCTGCATCATTAATCTGGTTATAGGTAAGCCCTTCCCACTTGCCAAAAGCAATTTCCTTAATATCTTCAACCGGCTGCACCTCAAGCCCGTGTACAGCCGCCAGCGGTGCCGCCGTCTGCCGTGCGCGCGTTAAACTGCTGCTGTATACGGCATCAAGGCGGATATTTTTAAAATGCTCTGCCAAAAGTTCAGCCTGCGCCAGTCCTTTTTCGTTCAGTTCAATATCTGTTTGCCCCTGAAAGCGGAAACTTTTGTTGGAATCGGTTTCCCCATGCCTGATTAAATATAGCCTGCCCATTATTATTTTGCCCCCTGTTTGCCTGCCTTAATTTCTTCTGCGTGCGAAAATTCTTTTACCTCAACGTGTACGCCTGCTTCAGCAAAAGTTTCCATTTCCTTATAAGCCTTAATGCCTGCGTCCAAAAGGCTGAGCGCAAGTATTGCGCCTTCGCCGCGGCATATTTTAATATCAAGCCTCAGCGGCGCGGAAAGCCCCAATTTTTGCAGCAGTTCTTCCATGCCCGCTTCTGCGGATACATGCCCGGCAAAAACGTAATCTGCCGCAGCAGCATTATATTTTACTGCCGCAAGTGCTGCAAGACACGTTGCTGCACCGTCAAGCATTACCGGCACTTTTAAAGCCGCTGCCTGCAAAACTGCGCCTGCCATAGCGGCAATGGTTCTGCTGCCAAGCTGATTTAAAAAATCATAGCCGTCAGCTTCAAAATTTTCTGCATTATATTGCGGCACGCTGCTGTCAACGCAGCCAAGTGCCAGCACCTGCTGGCCGCCGTTTGTGCCTATTGCTTCTTTTGCCAGAAGCGCACCTTCAAGCAGTGCTTCTTCAATGCTTTCAGCCGTTACAAAAAAAGTCTGGCTTTTAACGCCGGAATTTTCCGCAAGCACGCAGGCAGGTCTGCTGCCCTGCATATATTCTGCCGCTGTACCGGCGTCGTCAGTCCAGAAAAGCACTGTTTTATCAGGATAATTTACTTCATTTTTATCTGCGCTGCCGTAAATTGCCGTATAGCGCGTAGCCATTTCTTCAAGCTTTGCCAGTGAACCGACCGGTTTAATTAAATTATCAAAACGCTCCTGCGCTTTTGCCGCTATCGTTTTATCAACAGGCTGCACCGTGCCAGCCAAAACATCTATTTCCATTTTGCACCATCCTTAAAACAAACTAAATATGCTGTGGTAAGTATAAAAGCCAAGCACCAAAAAGCGTCCGCCAATTATCAGCGTAAGCAGGTACAGCACGTTGCCGCATTCCGTCAACGCGCCATAGGTGTCACCCGTCAGCCCGCCCAGCTGGCTTTGCAAAAATTTGGCAATGCCAAATACCAGCACAAAAGTCACTGCCATCACCAGCAGGTAATGTATGCCGCACAGTGCCGTTATGCCAATGCCAAGCGCCAGCGCAATAACCGTGTAGATTTTTTTAGCGTACATGGTAAACATATGCCCGATGCCTGTTTTGCGCGCGTAGGGAAAGTTGACGATAAAAATTACCATAAAAGTGCGCGTTGCCACGCTCATGGCAATCAGCGCCGGCGTCAAGAGCTGTGGGTAAATGGCAAGGTATGCCGATACTTTCAGTAAAATAAGCACTATTACAGCCAGTACGGCGTTGGAGCCAACATGGCTGTCTTTCATAATTTCCAGCATGCGCTCGCGGCTGCGCGCCGAAAAAACGCCGTCGGAAGTATCCATAAAACCGTCGTACATCAGCCCGCCGGTAATAATAATTTCCGCTAAAATCAAAAGCGCGGCACGCATAAAATCAGGCGCGGCAACCATTACCAAAGCATAATTAACCACACCCAAAAACGCGCCGATAACAAGCCCCACCAGCGGAAAATACGGCACGCTGCGCGAAAAATCTTCGTCACGCCAGTCCGTGCGGTGGCTGAAACGGATGCGCGTTAAAAATTCCAGGCAGGTAATAAAATCACGCATTATGCTCACCTGCGGTTAAGTTTTTGTATAAATCAAGCGCCGACTGCAAAATTACAATGGCCAGCGAAGCGCCCGTACCTTCGCCGAGGCGCATGCCTGCATCGACAATCGGTTTTAAATTTAAAATTTCCAGCATTTTGGCGTGAGAAATTTCCGCCGATAAATGCGAACAGAACATATAATCCGCGCACGCAGGCTCAATGCCGTAAGCAAGCAGTGCCGCAGCCGTTGCGTTCACGCCGTCAACCATGGTAGGTACGCGGCGTCGTGCGCCTTCAATAATCATACCGGCAAGCCCGGCATGGTCATACCCGCCAACTTTGCATAAAATATCCATGGCATTTTCCAGTTCAGGCTTATTTACTGCTAAACCATCCGCAACAACCTGGCGTTTAACCTTCATGCGTTCATCGTTAATGCCGGTACCGCGCCCAACGGTCAGCTCCGGCGCAAGTCCTGTAAATGCCGATACGATAGCAGCGGTGGAAGTTGTGTTGCCGATGCCCATTTCTGCCGTTACCAGCATATTGTAGCCTTTATCAATGCACTCACCGGCAACTTTCATGCCGCGTTCCAATGCCATTTCGGCCTGCTCGCGCGTCATGGCCGGGCCTTTGGTAAAATCTTCCGTGCCCCAGGAAACCTTTTCATTGCGCACTTTCGGCAAGTGGCTCAAATCAAAAGTTGTGCCCATGTCAACAACAAACACATCCGCACCGGCGTGGCGCGCCATTACGTTGGCACCGGCAGTGCCGCGCATATAGCCGTTAATCATCTGCATGGTAACTTCCTGCGGATAAGCGCTGACGCCGTATTTGGCAATGCCGTGGTCGCCGCACATTAAAAGCATGGCGCTTTTTATTTTGCCTTCAAAATCAGACGTACCGCAAATAGCGGCATATTTTTCAACCATTTTTTCAACTTTGCCAAGCTGATACGGAACCTCATCCACAGCCAGCCAGTTTTTATGCACAATTTCTGCCGCTTCCTTGTTCAGCGGCGGAACTATAATATCCTGCATTTTATTCCTCCTCAAATTTAAACGCCAGTTTTTTCATATCAACTGCCTGTCCTGCCACGCAGTAAAATACGCTGTCCGCGGCATCCGACACCTGCTGGTTCACCCAGCCTGCAATGTCGCGGTATTCACGTGCCATGGCATTTTCCGGCACAATGCCCGCGCCAACTTCGTTTGTTACAAACACCGTAATTTTGCCGCCTGCTTCAGCAGCTTCAATCAGTTTGGCAATTTCTGCCTTAACAACCTGCGCTTTTTCTTCCGTTGTGCCCTGCGGTGCGTTTTTGCCGTACAATAAATTACTCATGTAAAGCGTAAGGCAGTCAAACAGCACTGCATCAGCTTCCTGCGCAGCTTCGCACAAAACCTCATGCGCATTATAGGGGGCTTCAAAGTTTATCCAGCGCATCCGGGGGCGGCGCGCTTTATGCAAACGTACACGTTCAGCCATTTCTTCGTCCAGAATTTCGGCGGTAGCAATGTAAGCGCATTTTGCGCCGTAATGCAGCACATATTTTTCGGCAAATTCGCTTTTGCCGCTGCGTGCCCCGCCGGTTACCAAAACAATTTTAGCCGGCATACAAAAACTCCTTTCTATAAACAAAAAATCCCCTTTATAACAAAGAGGATATACTTCAAAAACGATATGCAAATACCCGCCTATCCCCCGTAGGCTGTGATACTCGTAACAGGCAGGTCTCCTGGCTCAGGTTCATCGCCGTGCTGCGCCTTCCCAAAGCATTGCTTCAGTGACATTTTGCAGACAGCTCGCCATTACAGTAGCGGGACTGCGCCGGATTTGCACCGGCTTCCCTATTAAGATTGCGGGGTTAACCGCCTCACCTGTTGATTTTTTCCGTTAAATTATATTCTATGCATTTCAAAAAAATCCTGCTTAGGCAGATAAAAAATTAACGGCAGCCGTTAAGCCGCCGTTTAAACGCTTTATAAATTTATTTAAGGCTGTTTTTATAATCCTCAAGGAACTGGGCAAGGCCTTTATCGGTAAGCGGATGCAGAAGCATCTCTTTTAAAACTTTGGTAGGAATGGTTGCAATATCAGCACCGGCGAGCATAACTTTTTCAACGTGCTCCATATTGCGGATGCTGGCTGCAATAATCTGTGTATCGAGATTGTACTGACGGAAAACCTTAACCATGTTTTCTACCAGTGCCACACCGTTTTCGCCAATATCATCCAAACGGCCGATAAAGGGGCTTACATAGGTTGCACCGGCACGCGCTGCCATAAGTGCCTGCTGCAGGCTGAACACCAGAGTTACATTGGTTTTAATGCCTTCTTTGGCAAGAATTTTAACGGCTTTTAAGCCTTCGGCAATGCATGGAATTTTTACAACAACCTTGTCGGAAATTTTCATCAGTTTGCGCGCTTCGGCAACCATGCCTTCACAATCGGTGCTGATAACTTCGGCGCTTACAGGCCCGTCAACAAGACTGCAAATCTCGGGAATAACTTCAGCCTGAGTTCTGCCGCTTTTGGCAATCAAGCTCGGATTGGTAGTAACGCCGTATACAACGCCAAGCGCTGCCATTTCTGCAATTTCCGCTACATTGGCGGTATCCATAAAAATCTTCACAATTCATACCTCTTTCATATTGTAATTTTTGTTAATAAATTTATTAATATGAATCGCCGGTTTAAACGCCAATTAAGAAACGTAGATTTTGCTCATTATTCAATGCAAAATCTGCGTAGCTTCGCTGGCACATTTCTTGGCTTTGCTTTCGGCATGTCACTAAATGGCGACTCACTTAAAACAGTACCGTCTGGTCGCTTCCTGGAGGTAAAAAAACATCATGCCCCCTGCCCTTGCGGTTTTTATTATTTACCCAGGTACCGCATTTCGGGCACTGCATTTCTGCCGCAGGCAAAGCCCATGCAAGCTGCCTGCCGCATTTGGGGCAAATAAAAAGCACCTGCATATTTGCTCCGGGCTGATATTTTTTCATACTCCGTCAACTCCTTTGCGGCCTTACCTGTCTATTATACACTATCGCAGAATTTTTTGCAGATTTTGTTGCAAGTTTTATGGACAAACAACGTAAAATTTTATATGCTATTATTAAATAAAGTTTAAAAGGTGGTTACACTATGTCACTGCAAAAAGAATTTGAAGCGCTTGGCTGTTGGAGCGCACCTACCGAAGAAGAACACATCAGCGTTTACGGGCTTGATTTTGATAACTGCTATATTATTTTTACCGACCTTGACGGCAAAACACCGGTTGACGCAAAAGCACCCATTGTTGCCGCCTGCTATGATGACCGCGACGCTTTTATGTGGGGCAAAGAGCTGAAAGATTTTGCTGCATTAAAAGCGCTGCGCGCCGCTCACGCGGATGGCAATGATTTTATTACCGCCGTTGAAAATTATACGCTGCCAAAGGAATGAAAGTTTAGAATTACACGGCATAATATAACTAAAACATCAAATTAACAATCATTCAAAAATCATTCAAACTAACGGTCAAAATATTTAGTTATCATACAGCAAATTATATCTGCCATCCGGTTATTTTTAATTTATCAATACAAATAAAAAGAGCTGCCTGACTGCCAACTCAAAAATTTTCCGCAATAATTTTAGTATCATAACAGTTCAAAGCACTTATTCACTGCGTTCAAAAAGTGTTTTGAACTGTTATTTTTATTAAATATTGCAATTTTTGAATGTTGACTGCCATGCAGTTCTTTTTATATTTACGCTTCAGTTAAAATTACGGTTCTATAAGTTTTTAGTACCGCAATGCTGATATTAAAAATAACTCACAATACCCACGCTGGAATGTAATACAAACTATCCGATGCCGGTAAAAGGTCGTCAATTAAGCACACTATGCCGCCTGCGCCGATTTGTATTTTAGCATCAGCGCTGACAGGTTCCAATATCGCAAAGGTTTTAACGGCTTTACTGGGGTACGCACTCTTTTTAACGGCTATTGGGTATGCCGTACCATTCTGCCAGATGATGAGTTCTATCTCCTTGCCGTTAAAATTGCGCAGGTAGTACAAGGGCGGCACTATGCCTTTGTTTGCATAGCTTTTGTAGATTTCCGTTACAACCCATGTTTCAAAAAATTCACTGCTTGCCGCGCCCGCTTCCAAAGCATCGGCATTAAGCCAGCGCGTTAAGTATGCCGCAAGGCCGGTATCAAAAAAGTACAGCTTAGGCGCTTTTACAATATATTTTGCTCCCGGCGGCATAAAGGGCTGAAGCAGGTAAATTATTCCTGCCGCTTCTAATGTCTTTATCCATTGCTTTGCTGTTGGTGCAGATATTTCCGCCGCTTTGGCAAGTTCTGCGTAGTTTATCATTTTGCCAGTCTGCCCCGCAACGGCACACAAAAAGCGGAAGAAGACCATTTCGTCATTTATTTGTAATAATTTCATTACATCGCGTTGTAAAAAAGTTTGTACATAGCTGGCGTAATAGCTTTGCCAGTCCTGCTCACCGCCATTATACATGGCTGGCATACTGCCCTGCCAGATAAGTTGGTAAATTTCTTTTAAGCTCTGCTTTTTGGCTTTATTTATGCGGTTAAAAAGTGCATTTACTTCCGGCAGGAAAGGCTCAGTGTTATCCGTACCGTTAATTTCATTAGCGCTTAGCCCCTGCAAGTCAATAATACCGACTCTGCCCGCAAGGCTTTCGGTAACGCCCTGCATTAAAGGCAAACGCTGCGAACCAGTCAGCCATATATCGCCGTTCTGCGCTCCGTTATCGGCATACATTTTAATGTAGCTTAAAAGCTGCGGCGCGTACTGAATTTCGTCAATTAATAATGGCGGCGTATAGCGCTGCAAAAACAGCGCCGGGTCGGCAAGCGCCAAACTGCGTACGGCTAAATCATCCAGCGTAACGTAAGTACGCCCACTGCCCTGCGCTAAGTGCTTTAACAGCGTCGTCTTGCCCACCTGCCGCGCACCCGTAAGCAGCAGTACCTTAAACTGGTTCGATATTCTGTTTATCGTTTCCTCAATATTGCGTGTGATGTACATAAAAATCCTTGTTTAATAATCCTTAAAAATTTAAGCATTTATTATAGTTGCTTTTATTATACTACAAACTTCCCCCCCTGAAAATACTCCAGGGTTTGAAATTTTATTTTTAGTTATAAACATCAACAAACTAATTATGTTATTTACAAGTTAAATAATCATTCTCATTATTTTTCAACACAACTTTTGCAATAAATTTAAAAGTTTTATTTAATGCATTATGAACAAAATCTCTTGATAAAATAAATACAACGAATCCTGTATATAAAAATATTGTCAAATAATCAAAACTACTTCCGGTGTTTAAAAAATTATATTTTTTAGATAAATAATAAAATACAGGATGCAATATATAAACAGACATCGTCCTATCGCCAATATAAGCAAATATGGTTTCATGTTCTTGAACAAATTTCAACAAAAATAAAATTGCCAAAACAGCTAAAAGCATAATTAAAGTATGGAATAACATTCCTTCTGCATTTGATAAATGCATAGATTTATAAGAATCTCTGAAATAAAAAATTTTTCTTGTATTTACATTATTTGTTACAACCATAAACCCGGCTATATAAACCAAAAATAAACTTGCATAATATTTAAATGTTATATGCTTAATTTTTTCAATCCATTCATATTTAAAATAGTAACCCAATAAAAAGAAAGGTAAATACGATACTGTTCTGCCAATAGATAAATATGCCAACTTTTGATTTACACAAGCAATTAATACTGAAGCTATTATACTTATCAAAAACAAATACCGAATCTTTAAAAGATTTTTCAAATAAATTTTATAAAAAAATAATGTCAGCAAATACCAACTGGCAAAACTTGGCTGCAATAAATTAAATGATGCTTTCCCATATAAAACAAATCTTATGCCCGCACAAAATAAGACCATAAAAACATAAGGCAGTAAATATCTTTCTATTGCATTATCATAGCCGTTTTCTGGTTTTTTAGAAAAATATCCGGAAATAAATAAGAATGCAGCCATATGAAAACTATAAACAAGTTTATAAACGTCTCCTCCCACGTCACTGTTGATTATCGGGGGGGTAGTTTCAAGCATATGTGCAAAAACAACTAAAATGATCAATATTCCTTTAAAATTAGAAAATAACAAAAGTTTATTTTTCACGTTCACACCATTTATATTTTCAACTTGCCATCCAAAAAGCTTTGGTAATCATCGCAGATTTTCTTTACATCACTGCCAAAGGTTATCTGCCTGCCCTTATGCAGCCACAGTATTTTACTGCACATGCTACGTACTTGGTTTAACGAATGCGATACCAATATCGTCGTTGCCCCGCCGTTGATTATCTCTTTCATCTTCGCTTCGCTCTTTTTGCGGAATGCTCCGTCGCCAACACTTAGCACTTCATCAAGTATCAATATGTCAGGACGCACCATGGATGCTATTGAAAATGCCAAGCGAGATTTCATTCCGCTGGATAGCTGTTTAAACGGCCTGTCTTCAAATTCTTTCAGCTCTGCAAAGTCTATTATCTGTCCGTAGGTTTCATCCATAAATTTACGGGTATAACCAAGCATTGCCCCGCGCAGATAAGCGTTTTCTTTTACCGTTAAATCGCCGTCAAATCCGCTGCCAAGTTCCAATAATGCTGCTATTGTCCCGTGGCGCACTATCTTTCCCTCCGATGGACGCATTATACCGGATACAGCTTTAAGCAAGGTGGATTTACCGGCACCGTTGGTGCCGATTATGCCAAGCATATCCCCTTCTTCCAAATTAAAACTTATATTGCGGTTTGCCCAAAATTCTTTAACGGTATAATTGCCTTTTAGCCTGCGTACCACATATTCTTTTAAACCTATGCTTTTAAAATCACCGGTAATATATTTTATTGATACGTTTTCTACTTTTAATATTTCTTTCATCAGCTTACCTTACACATAATATAAAAACTTGTAGTTATATTTTTTATATACCCAGCACCCTATACCAAAAAGCAGCAAAGCGTAACCTGCCAATAACACATGCAGCCATAAATCCGGCACAGTATTATGCAAAACAATACTGCGGAAATATGTTATGCAAACAAAAATTGGGTTGCAGTAAAACAATGTCTGTAAATGCTGCGGCAGAATATCAATACTGTAAAAAATTGCAGAACCATACATTATAACTCTTGTAAACAAACTATATAAGTATTGAATATCCCTAAAAAAGATATACAAAGCTGATAAAATAAGCCCTATACCTAAGTTAATAAAAACAAGGCAAATAATAGGATAAACTAATAATAAAAAATTCCATGTAAAACCAACGCCGTCAGCAGCAATAAAACAAAAATAAATAACTAAAATTATGCCAAAATTTATTAATGCTGATACATTCTTAGAAAATAAAAATAAATACTTAGGTACATTTATTTTGCTAAAAATCTTGGCATTACTCATTAAAGCATTCATACCCTCATTAGTAGATTCTGCATAATAATTAAATATTATCAAACCACTAAATAAATAACTTATATAATGCGGAACATCACGGCTAAAAAAATGGCCAAAAATTGTAGCCATAATACACAACATTAATAGCGGTGAAAGAATACTCCAAAATATACCTAAAATTGTTCGTTTATATTTCTTTTTAAAATCTCGTTTAACTAGTTCTTCAAAAAGAAATTTATGCTTATATAATTTATCAATAATATAATTCATTTTTCATTTTCCTAAAATTAGTTTTTCTAAATAATAAACCACTATACTTATTGCAAATGCACCACATAATACAAAAATTAAATATTTATTAAAATTTGCAACTGCTGAATTCCCGTGCAAAATACTTGAAGAAAAAACTTTTTCTAATACAACATGGGATAAATAAAGTCCTAGCGAAAGTCTCCCACATTTAGACAAAACTGTATTTATTGAGGCTATTAATTACTTCTAAACAAATATCAAACCATATAGCAATACTTGGACCCAAAAGTAAATATGGCATTCTAAATGTTTTTACCAATCCGATTGGATGCAAATAAAAATACCCAACCCCCAAAATTATAATAATCAGTGAAATGCCTTTTATACTTGAATTTATTATTTTATTTTCATATGCTAGCACACCACAATAACAGCCTAATAGGAATACTGGTATTCTTGTTAAAGCAATCTCTATACCCTTATACCATTGATAGTCAAATTTTTTAAATAGATAACATAATATATACGTAAGCACACATAAGCAAATAATATAATTCAATCTATTTAATTTTTTATTATCTATAATAAATTTAAACAATATAGGATAAAATAAATATAATGGTAGAATTAAAGCAATAAACCAAACTAATTTATTTCCTTCAAACCAAAAAGAATAAATAGTTATATTTTTTATAAACTGTAAAATATTATTATCTTCAATAATACAAATATAACACCAATAAATTCAATCTATTATAAAAAATGGAATTAAAATTCTTTTTAATCTCTTAATATAAAATTGCACAACTTTTTCATTATTTTTAAATGAATAATATAAACACATTCCTGACAGAAATAAAAATATTTCTACGCCACAGTTTCCATGTTTTATAAAACCACTTAACACCTCTAACTCTTTGCACAATGACGAATTTTTTACATTTAATCCATGGAACAAAATAATCCACAATATAGAAAATCCATACAATTCATTTCTATATTTACTTAAAATATTCCAACTTATCTGCATTAAAATATATCCCCTATTCTCCCATACATCTCAACCAAACTTTTCGTTGCATTCCACCCTAAGCCTTCAAGCTTGCTTACATCTAAATTTAGCTTGTGCGGGGGGGGAAACTTACGTTTGCTATTTTCGTTTTCTTTTATCATAACTTTAATTTCATCATTTGCTAATTCATGCGCCACAAGCTGCGCCATTTCCATAATGCTGCAATAGGTATTTTTATTAACCGCATTATATGCTTCACTAGCTTTCCCACTAAGCAAAACTTTTAATATCGCTGTCACCGCATCTGCTGTATATAAATAACAACGCTTGCTAGTGCCTTCTGTTTGCAAAACTATATCCTGTTTTTTTATTGCACAACGCAAAAACTCGGCAAATACTCTGTTATCGTTCTTTTCAATCCCCGGTCCAAAGGTTTGGGCTAAACGGACTACTTTTGCCGGTACTTTATATTCATCAGCATAGCTTGCGCATAATGCTTCACATAATCTTTTGGCCTCTGGATAACAACTGCGTACGTTCATAGTATCAACTGTTGTTCCATGCGTTTCGTCAATTAACTCATCCGTATGCGGTGCACCATATACTTCCATGCTTGAAAGATAAACCAAACCAGATATGTTTTTCTCTTTTGCTAAATTAAGAATATTATTCGTTCCCCACACAGCAGTCTTTATTGTTTCTACCGGATTTTCTACAAAATAACTGCTCGCCGTAGGATTAGCTCCATGCATAATATAGTCAATTCCGTCATCTATCGGCGGCAATTTTTCTACCTCACCTACAACGAATTTTAAGTTTAAATTCTGTTTTAACTGTTCTGCAAATTTTTCCTTGGCTTTGGTAATATTTCTTACCAAAGCTATTATTTTTATGTTGCTATTGCATGTTAAATTTCTGTACAGCAATGCGCTGACAAAAGTATAACCAATAAGCCCGGTTGCACCAGTTACAAATACTGTTTTGTTATCCAAATTTTGCCAATCAATAAAACCGGCAGATGTTATATATTTCAAATCTTCTTTAAATATTTTATTTTCTGTCCACATATTTCTATCACAGTCCTAATATTTGTAAATTTTCCCTTGCATCCATTATTGCCCTAAAAATATAAAAGTCTGACGGTGTTGTTATTTTTATATTTTCCATCGGTCCTTCCACAGCATTTAATTTGTAACCGTAATACTGCATAAGGCTCGCAGAATCTATAAAATCTGTTTTGCCTTCCTTTTGTGCCTTTAAATGGCATTTATAAATATCGTTTAAATAAAAACATTGTGGTGCTTTTGCCATTTCACATTCTGAACGCTTTAATATGTTGCCAATATTGCCGTCAGGATTTTTTATTAAAATTGTTTCTATTGCAGGCGATACGGTAATGGCGCTGCCGCTTTCTTTAACAGCGGCAATACAGTTTGTAATAAGCGCTTCATTTATAAGCGGGCGCACACCATCGTGAATTAATACAATAGAATTTTTATCATTACTAATCTGATGTGCAGCTTCAAGTCCATTAAAGATTGATTCCTGCCCACTATTCCCGCCGGGCACAACTTTTAAAACTTTAGTAATATGATATTTATATAGTAAATCTTTGCAGTAATCTATCCAGCTTGCTAAACAAACTACAATAATCCCATTAATTTGAGAATGCTTTTGAAAATATTCCAATGTATAAATTATTATCGGTTTGCCGTGCAGCTCTAAAAACTGCTTCGGTTTTGAAGCCGTATTCATACGCTGCCCAGTTCCTCCAGCAAAAACAATTGCTATATTCATCTAACATACTCCTGTAATTTCTTTAATTTTTTCAACTACTTTTAAAGCTGCATTTCCATTCTCATAACATCCACGTTTTTTTAAAAAATCTAAACGCAATTTTTCATAATTCATTTCATCAAAATTTAGAATATTGTTTATCATCATTGCATTATTTTTAGCAATAGGGAACGGCGTTTCTTCAAGTGGATAATATAACCCTCGTTCATTATTATATTCTTCCAAATCAGTTGCAAATATAAAGCCTGGCTTTTTAGTTAATGCAAAATCACATATCCAACTAGAATAATCAGTTATACCAATATCCGCTGCAACTATCAATTCTTGAATATCATCATAATTTGTTGCTCGTATAACACCTAAATTTTCTATACTGTTAGTTGCTAATTTGCTATTTTGTAAATGGAAATGATGTCTAACTAAAATTACCCATTTACCACCAAACCTATCAATCAAAGCATTTTTTAATTCTTCATAATTTAAAGAATAGCAATCAACATTATGCGCATCTCTAAAAGTAGGTGCATATAAAACTATTTTACTTTCTTTATCAATGCCGAAAAAATTATATACTTTATTTTTTATTCTAATTCTTTCATTTTCATCAATTTTTATTAATAAATCGTTTCTAGGGTGTCCATAATTTAATATATCAACATCCGGCCAATATGTTTCTTTATAAACTTTAGATTCAAAATCACTATTAGATATACAAAAATCTGTGTCTTTATTACATCTTTGTGCAACATTCACCCACTTCATATTTTTATTGTCATTTTTTCCCATCCTTTTCAATCCCATAGAACCATGCCAGGTATTTATTAATATCTGACTTTTCTTTTTAGGTACTTCTTCATAAAAAAAATTGATTGCATTATCAATCCATACTTTAGCACTTATAGCTTCCTTATAGAATTGATATGAATTTCTTTTTACCAGCCTAATGTTAGATGGAAAATTTGCTTTAACTAAATTTTCATTTTTTACAACCCAAACTAAGTCGAAAGGTAAATTTTGTTTTAATATTTCTTCTGCTATATATTTAGGATTACAAGCATAATCATTTTGATATGTCATAAATACAATTTTATTGTCTATTATTTTACATTTTGATGATAAAAATTTTCTTATCAATATTGCTAAACTATGATCAATTTTATCAATTACTTTCTTGCAAAAACAACCTTCCACTAATGCCTGTATTACTTTTTCTATAATCATTTTTGTATAAACACCTTCCAATATTTATAATATTTTTCTATATATCTTATGTGCTATTTCAACTTTATTGTCTACTTTTACAGGTATCATATAATTGCAACCATAAGACCTTTTCAAAATATCATGATAATATTTTGATACCGGCACTTCGTAGTTTTCAAAATGCAGTCTGATAATATCATTCATTATTTCGGCTGGATATAACATAATCAGCCCTTTATATTGATCGTTTGACCGATAAATAAATTTTTTATTTCCATTTAATATATTTTTGCAAATCCAATTATTTATTTTTAATTTAGTTTGCAATGAAAACAGCTTTCCAAAACTATACAATAAATATATGACTAAAAATTTCCAACCTTTATATTCTCCATTTTTAGATATTTCAAATGCGACTTTCGTCTTGCAAAAACCTAAGAAAAATGTTGAAACTAATAACTTTATCTTTTGACACATTTTATTTTCGCTAATATAGTCATAAATTAAAATATCAATAAACACATTATCTTTATCATTTACATTAGATGAAAAAAATGGTGTTTGTCTCAAATTCTCAATTAATTTGCATTCATTGTTTTTATTGCAATACTTCATGTATTCTCTTAACTTTTCATAATCTCTTCTTAGCATTGTAATATCTATATCATCATCCCATGGTATAAAGCCATGCTCACGTACAGTCCCCAATAATGTACCACCATGAACCGTATATTTAATTTTATTTTTAATACAAATTGCATCAAAAATTTTTAATAAATTCAAAAGTTTTTCATGTAAATCTTTGGTTTCACATGATGAAGGCATTTTATCTCCCCACCCATAATATTTTTAATCATTTCTAAATTTTATTTACTGATTATTTAAAAGCTCAATTTTTTATAACACCTATAATCACTATTCACTAAAATCTAAAAATGATTATTTGCATTATCTCGTAAAAATTCACTGTAAATTTGGATTCTTAATTGATTTGGCATTAATCTTATTATTGCCCTAATTAATATATTTTTTATATATTTTAGCCAATTTATAAAACTTAAGTCTTTCAAATATTTTTGAAATTTTAAATCCTGTTTTAAATACTGCCAACCACCCCGCCGTGCAAACATTTCTTTATCCGCTCTTACATTTACAAGATATTCCGATATATTAGCTGTTATATACCCTTTTTGCAGCATTCTTATCCATAGGTCATAATCTTCAAACCATAAAAAATCTCTATAGTTCCCACTATTTATAACTGCTTGCTTTTTATAAATAACGGTCATATGTCTGAAAGGATTTCTGCTTTTAGCAAATTTCATTATTGCCTGATGCCTACAAGGTAATTTTGTTACAGTATCAGGCTTGTTTTCATCTTTGCTAAATTCTGTTATCCATGTTCCCAATAACGCTGTTTCAGGATGTTCTTGTAGGTAATTAAACTGCTTTTCAAACCTATCCAATTTAGATATATCATCGCTATCCATACGGGCTATGTATTCATATTTACAAGCTTTTACGCCGTCTCTCAGCGCTAAGCCAAGCCCTCTGTTTTTCTTGAATGTTAATATTTTAAAAAGTTTAGGATGTTGTCTTTGAAAATCTTCTATACATTCATCAAGTTCTTCGGTTAATAATCCATCTTTTACTATTACGATTTCTGTTGGCTTTAATGTTTGGTTAATTACGCTTTGCAGTGCTTGTTTTAGGTATTCTGCCTTTTCTTTTTTATATACGGATATTAGTACAGAAAATTGTATTATTTCAGATAGTTGTTCTTTAGCTATATTATCCTCTTCAATATGCTCCTTTGCATTGTGCAACAATTTTCATCGTCCTCCATAACAGCATTAAGTCAAGCCATACGCTCCAATTACGTACATACCAGCTGTCCAGCTGTACTCTTTGTTTGTAATCTGTGTCGCTTCTGCCGCTTACCTGCCACATACCAGTTATGCCCGGTTTTACCATCAGGTAGTCGTTGATGTATTCCCCGTACCTTATCATCTCGTCCCTTATTATCGGGCGCGGGCCTACAAGGCTCATTTCTCCTTTCAGTACGTTGAATATCTGCGGCAGTTCGTCTAAACTCGTCTTTCTAAGAAATGTCCCGCTCTTTGTTATGCGCGGGTCGTTTTTTAACTTAAAATCTTTTTCCCATTCTGCTTTTGCTTCCGGGTTTGTTTTTAAAAGCTGCTCCAGTTTTTCTTTAGCGTCTACGCACATACTGCGGAATTTGTAGCAGTTAAATTCTTTGCCGTTTTTGCCTATACGCCTATGTTTAAAAATTACAGGCCCCGGTGAGTCTTTATATATCCATAGAGCTATTACTATAAGTATTGGGCTTATAGCGATTGTGCCCGTTATGGTTAGCACGTAGTCAAAGATTGTTTTTATCCATCTGTTTACCGGTCTTGCAAGGTTATTTTTTAAACGTAGAAGCATTAGCTTTTCGTTAAACAGGCTTTCTGCTTCTATGCCGCCCATTGGTACGCCTATAAGGTTTGGTATTACACCCATGCTTTTTACTAAGGGCTGTACTTTGTAGATTAACTTTGTAAGTTTACCTTGTTCTAACCCAGGCGCAGCTATAAACACATGGTTGATGTTATATTTTGCTATTACTTGTTCAGCGTCACTGAATTTACCTAAGACAGGGTAATTTTCTAATATTCCTTTTTCTACTTTATTATCTTCAAGTAAGCCTATTATTTTATACCCCATACCGGCATCATTTTTGATGCCTTGCACTAAGAGTTCTGCTGTTTTGCCTGCGCCTATTATTAATACAGGTATTTGCAGCAGCTGGTATTTTTCAAGTATCTTTTTTACTATGTAACGAAATACTACAAGCAGTATAAAGCTCAATACCCAAAATACTGCAATGAACATTCTGCTGGTTGAGCCTGCTATACGCGCTATATAGAGTAATATGATGATGCTTGTAACAGCGTAGCAGCTGGTGATAAAGAGTTTTTGGATTATCTGCCAAAACTGCGCGCGGCGGTTATAGAGCTGTTCTATATTTAAGAAGATTAAATATAGCAGCGGGAATACTACCCAAAAGTTGAGCCAAGATATGTGTAAACTGTGGTTTCCAGTGTAGAAGTTACGGAAGTTAAAGGCAAGTTCTTCTGCACATACTATGGC
>OKRU01000955.1_pt1 | contig 29189 bp, 26 predicted proteins | sample 1601131 | NCBI WGS metagenome assembly OKRU01 (sample SAMEA3541558, study PRJEB24748) | human gut metagenome | biome: human gut; feature: human-associated habitat; material: faeces | place: China | collected 2012
TTGAAATGGGGACGGTTCCTTTTTCAAAAAGGAACCGTCCCCATTTCAAAAAAATGTTCCTTACAAACAAATATTTTACTAAAAGCTTCCAAATATGTCAATAAATAATCAAAATAAAACTTGTAAAAAATAAAAAATGTGATATAATAAGAAAAAAAATTAGGAGGTACTAAAATGGATTTAAAAGGAACAAAAACAGAAGCTAATTTAAAGGCGGCATTTGCAGGAGAATCTCAAGCAAGAAATAAATATACTTATTTTGCAAGTCAAGCAAAAAAAGATGGATATGAACAAATAGCAGCAATATTTGAAGAAACTGCTCAAAACGAAAAAGAACACGCAAAAATGTGGTTTAAAGAATTAAATGGAATTGGTAGCACAGCTGAAAACTTAAAAGCAGCAGCTGATGGAGAAAATTATGAATGGACAGATATGTATGACGAATTTGCAAAAACTGCTAAAGAAGAAGGATTTGACAGAATTGCTTATTTATTTGAAGCAGTTGGTAAAATAGAAAAAGAACATGAAGAAAGATTTAAAAAATTATTAGAAAATGTTGAAGAAGGAAAAGTTTTTGAAGCAGGAGAAGTTAAAATTTGGAAATGTAGAAACTGTGGTCATATAGTAGTTGGTACAAAAGCTCCAGAAGTTTGCCCAGTTTGTAATCATCCAAAAGCTTATTTTGAAATTAAAGCTGAAAATTATTAATATATTACATCCTTGGAAATCAGTTGGTTTCCGAGGATTTTTTATAGAAGGAGAAAATAATGAAAATATTAATAGGAACAAAAAATCCAGGAAAAATACAGGGTGCAAAAGAAGCTTTTGAAAAATATTTTGAGAATGTTCAAATTGAAGGAATACCTGTAAGCTCAGATGTGAATGCTCAGCCAATAAACAAAGAAATATTTCAAGGAGCACAAAATAGAGTTAAAAATTTAAAAAAATATGCAAAAGAAAACAACATAATTGCAGATTTTTATGTAGCAAGTGAAGGTGGAATTCAAAATTTACTATGTGATGAATGGATTGATTTTAATGCAGTTGTAATGGAAAATAAAAATGGAATAATAAGTTATGGTGCAAGTCAAGGATTTCCTATTCCAAATAAATACATAGAAGAAATTAAAGAAAAAGAACTAGGTAGTGTTATGGATAGAATTTTTGAAGGACATGATTTAGGAAAAGGAAAAGGCGGAATTGGGTTGTTAACTCGTGGTGAATTATCTAGAATTGATTTAACTAGAAGTGCTTTTATTATGGCTTTGACTAGATATATTAATGGAGAGATATGGAGATAATTGCACAACGAAACGGTCAAAAAATGCACAACAAAAATGTCAAAAAATGCACAACAAAAATGTCAAAAAATGCACAATAAGTAAAAATAATGATACAAAAAAATTCTAAAATCATTGACATACAAGCATATTTTATGCTATTATGAATATAATAATGAAGAACATCATTGTTAAATAAATGTGTTTGTCGCCGCCCCTTTGGCGAGTTATAAATGAGAGAGTGAATAAATAATAAGGCTTACCTTTAATGGTAAGCCTTATACTGTATAAGGAGGAAATATGCAAATAGACGTAGGAAAATTTTATTTTATAAAAGACGAGTTCTTTGAAATTGTAAATGATAGAGAATTAATGAAAAATAAAGAAAATAGTATAAAAAGACCTTGCTATTATTGTTTTAAAAGCAAAGAAAACGAAAAAATAATATGGTTTATACCTGTAAGCACCAAAATTGAGAAATATAAAAAAATTTATGATAAAAAAATTCAAAAACAAAAAGAATTAAGGAAAAATCCTTCTGTTGATACTATTGTTTTTGGATATGTAGCTAATACATATAGTACATTTTTAATACAAAATATGTTTCCAGTTACAGAAAAATATATTGAATGTAAATATATATAAAACAATGATTTTTGCAGATATATTTTTTTCAATAATATTTGGTTTGCCAAATGCAATGAGTGGTTTGTCAGATTTTTTGGGAAACTTTATAGAAAATATTATTATGTTTCTTTTAATAACAATATTTGTAGCAATAAAAAATTATGTGGATTTGGAAAAAAAGTAAAAGAATTAAATAAAGAAGAATCATTTACAAATGCACAAAAATACGTTATAATAGAATTGCTTTTGCTTATTTCATCAAAAAGTTAAAGGAGGAAGACGAAATAAGTAAAAATATTTTAATTATAGGAGAACCACGTTGTGGTAAAACGACCATATCAAATGCTTTATTTCAAAGAAATAAAAATTATGAATTAGTTCGAGGAGATGTATTTTCAATAGCCTTAAATAGTATGTTACGAAAAAAAGTAATGTCAGAAGCAAAATCAAATAACGGAGTATATGAAATAAATATAGAGCAAACATTGGTGCCAGAAAGGGTAATAACAATGTTAATGTCAAATATTGCAGACGAAATGAATATAGACCTTAGAAAAGCAAAAAGAAAAATGATATTTGAGACACACGAAATAAGTGTGGAGGACGCAAATAAATATTTTATACCTAAAGGCTTTGATGTGTATTGTTTAGGAATGCCAAACGAAACAAAAGAAAGTTTAATTAAAGCAATTAAATTAAATGATGACAAGGATGATTGGACTGCAAATGTAGGGACATTTATGCTTGAAATGACTTGTAACCAAATAATATGTCGAAGCAAAGAAATGCAAAAAGAATGCCGAAAATATGGTATAAAATTTTTTGATACATCTGGAAACAGAAAAGAAAAAATAAACAAAATAATAGAACAAATTGAAACAATAAGTGTAAAATAAAAAATATTGATGAAATAGCAAAAGCAATAATAAAAACACAAAATGTATAAAAAATCCCCAAACAGCAAACAATAACCACAAAAAGCAAAAAAGGGGAAAAATTTATGACCACAAAACAACTAAAACTAGAAGGAGCACTTCTAAACAAACAAGAACTATACGAACACCTAGAAAAAATAGCAAGCACACATAACACTAAAATAAAATCAGACAAAAACACCTACCCAATACCAGTTCTAAAAGAAAACTACCAAGTAATAAAAGAAGTGTATAACCTTTTAAATGAACATATAAAACAAAAAATAGCCATACATCCAGCAGGGGAATGGCTACTAGACAATTTCTATATAATAGAAGAAGTAACAAAGTCCATAGAAAAAGAGCTAACCCTTGAAAAATACACAAAATTTGTAGGAATAGCAAACGGAAAATATCAAGGGTTTGCAAGAATATATGTATTATCCGCAGAAATAGTAAATTATACAGACAATAAAATAACCAGAGAAATATTAGAAAATGGAATTACTGCTTACCAAACAAAAAAGAATTTAAGTATGGACGAAATATGGAATATAGGACTATTTCTTTGGATAGCAATTATAGAAAATATAAGGCAAATATGTGAAGTAATTTATGTATCTCAAATCGAAAAGTTTAAAGTCGAATCTATTGTAGAAAGATTAGTTGATTTAACTCCAAAACAAAATCAAAAATTTGAAAATCAAAAAACAACAAAAAAATTAAAAATAAAAACGTATGACTTAAAATATCCATTTATAGAATATATGTCATATAAACTAAAAAAATATGGGAAGAAAACAGAAAGTTACCTAAAAATATTAGAAGAAGAAACCTTAAAAACAGGTTCATCAGTTTCGGAAATAATAAAAAGAGAACACTTTGATATTGCAGTAAGAAAAATAACAATAGGAAATTGTATAACATCAATAAAAAAGATTCAAAGAATAAATTTCTTAGAAATATTTGAGAAAATAAATGGTGTAGAGGAAGTATTAAGACAGGACCCGTCAGGGGTATATGAAAATATGGATTATAAGACAAAAGAAGATTATAGAAACAAAATAAAAGAAATTTCTAAAAAAACAAAAATATCTGAAATGTATATAGCACAAAAACTTCTAGAACTAGCAATAGAGGCAAAGTCAAATTCTGATGAAAATAATTGTAATACAGAAATAATAACTGAAAAAATAAAAAAGACACATATTGGATATTATTTATTTGGGAAAAATGTAAATTTATTATATAAAAAATTGCAATACAACGAGGAGAAAGCAATATCTCCAAATAAAAAAACAAAAATATATATTTATTTTGTATATATATTAACAGTGATTGTTGCAGGTGTAATTGCCAGCAAATATCCACAAAATCTGCACAATATGTGGATTAATGTAATATCATTTTTACTATTAATAATACCGATTTCAGAACTTGTAATTCAGATTACACAATACATTCTAAGTAAAATTATAAAACCAAAATTAATACCAAAAATGGATTTTTATAATGGAATTCCAAAAGATGAAGCAACATTTGTTGTAATTCCAACAATAGTAAGTTCAAAAGAAAAGGTAAAAGAAATGTTTAGAAAACTAGAAGTAGATTTTCTAGCAAATAAATCAGAAAACCTTTATTTTTGCTTACTTGGAGATTGCAAGGAAAGTAACTTAGAACAAGAAAATTATGATAGAGAAGTTATAAAAGAAGGCTTAGAAGAAGTACAAAGATTAAATCAAAAATATGAAAATAATGAATTTCCAATATTTCATTTTATTTATAGAAAAAGAAAATGGAATGACAAAGAAGGTTCATACTTGGGCTGGGAAAGAAAAAGAGGAGCATTAACTGAATTTTCTGAATTTTTGCTAGGAAATATTAATGAACAAGAACAGGAAGAAAAATTTAATGTAAATACTTTAATAGATTACAAAAAAGAAATGCCAAAAATAAAATATGTAATAACATTAGATAGTGATACAGATCTAAGTTTAAATTCAGCTTATGAGCTTGTTGGTTCAATGGCACATATTTTAAATAAACCAGAAATACATGACGGAAAAGTAGCAACAGGATATGGCTTAATTCAGCCACGTGTTGGTATAAATTTAGATGTAAGCTATAAAACTTTATTTACAAAAATATTCGCGGGAAGTGGTGGAATTGATTCATATTCAAATGCAATATCAGATATTTACCAAGATAATTTTGGAGAAGGAATATTTACGGGAAAAGGTATTTTTGATTTACAATTATACTCGAAAATACTAAAAAATGAAATACCAGAAAATACAGTACTAAGTCACGATTTGCTAGAAGGAAGCTATTTAAGATGTGGTCTAGCATCAGACATTTTAATAATGGATGGATACCCAACTAAATATTTGAGTTTTATGGCAAGACTTTCTAGGTGGATTAGAGGAGACTGGCAAATTATAGGATGGCTTAAAAATCCAAAATTAAATTTACTTTCTAAATACAAAATATTTGATAATTTAAGAAGAAGTTTATTTGAAATTTCTATAATAATTGCAAGTATTTATTTTTTAATAATATCAAATATATTCAAAATAAGTGTAGTATTTCCAGTTACACTACTTGGAATTATTACAATATTGCCATTTATCCTAGAAATTTTAAATGTAATAATTTTCAAAAAAGATGGAGAACAAAAACAAAATACATTTACACCAAAAATTGCAGGAGTGACAGGTGCTATTTATAGAGCTTTTATAACATTTGGCAGTTTGCCCTACAAGGCTTATGTAAGTGCAAAAGCAATAGTAATAACTTTATACAGAATTTTAGTGAGCAAAAAACACAAGCTAGAATGGATGACATCAGAAGAAGCTGAAAAGGTATTAAAAGATGATATTGCAAGTTACTATAAATTAATGTATTTTAATACAATTTTAGGTTTTATAACTTTAGTATATTTTTGTACTAAACTAAATATCCTCGGAGCCGTAATTGGCATAATTTGGCTACTTGCTCCAAGCTTAATGTGGCTTATAAGTAAAGATATAAAACAAAAAAATCCTAAAGCAAAGCTGGAAACAGGAGAAATAAAATACCTAGAAAATGTGGGAAAAAGAACTTTCGAGTTTTTCTTAGATAACCTAAATACAGATAACAATTATTTAATACCAGATAATTTTCAGGAAGATAGAAAAGAATTATATGTAAATAGAACATCATCAACCAATATAGGATTATCAATGCTTTCTGTTATTGCAGGTTATGACTTAGGATATATTGATTTATTAACAACAATAGAACTTCTAAAAAATATAATAAACACAATAAATGAACTCGAAAAATGGAATGGTCACCTTTATAATTGGTATAATATAAAAACTCTAAAACCACTAATACCAAGGTATATATCAACAGTAGATAGCGGAAATTTTGTAGGATATTTATATGTGGTAAAAGCATTTTTAGAGGAGAGAAAAGAAGATGAAAGTTTAATAAAAAATGTAGATTATTTAATAAAAAATACGGATTTTTCAAAATTATATAGCAAAGAGCATAGATTATTTTCAATTGGATTTAATATAGAAGAAAACAAACTTACAGATTCTTACTATGATTTGCTAGCATCAGAAGCCAGACAAGCAAGCCTTGTTGCAATAATAAAAAGAGATGTAGAAGTAAAACACTGGAACAGTTTAAGCAGAACTCTAACAATTTTAGACAACAAGAAAGGCTTAGTTTCGTGGTCTGGAACAGCTTTTGAGTATTTAATGCCAAATATAAATATACCGAGATATAAAGGAAGTTTAATAGATGAATCAATAAGATTTGCAGAAATGTGCCAAATAAAATATGCCGAGGCCTTAGGCACACCTTGGGGAATTTCAGAATCTGCATTTAATGTAAAAGATTTACACTCAAACTACCAATATAAAGCATTTGGAATTCCGTGGCTTGGATTAAAAAGAGGTTTAGCAGATGAAATTGTAATTGCAAGTTATGGAAGTGTTTTGGCTTTACAAGATAAACCAAAAGAGGTAGTACAAAATTTAAAACGACTTGAGAAATATGGAATGTACAACAAATATGGATTTTACGAGAGTTTGGACTTTTCACCACAAAGGCTTAAAGCAAATGAGGAAGCAAATGTTGTAAAAACATATATGGCACACCATCAAGCATTAATACTATTATCAATAAATAATTTAATAAATAACAATATTTTTCAGGAAAGATTTATGAAAAATCCAGAGGTAGAAGCAGTATCAATTTTGTTACAAGAAAAAATGCCAGAAACATTTATTGTAACAAAAGAGGAAAAAGAAAAGCCAGAAAAGCAGAAATATCAAGATTATGAAAATTACTCTGTTGTATCATATAAAAAGATTGATGAAAGAATAATGAGGTCAAATGTAATATCAAATGGAAACTATACAGTTGCTTGTAATCAAAGACTCCAAGGCTTTAGCAAATTTGGTGATATATATGTAAACAGATTTAAAAAAACGGCTGACTATAATCAAGGAATTTTTATGTATGTAAAAAATATAGAAAATCAAAATATTTTAACAGTTGGAGAAGATGGAACAACTGCAAGTTTTATGCCAGATCAAATGTCTTATGAAAAAGATTTGGGATATATAAAAACAAACTTAAAAATAACGTTAGATACTGAAGAAGGTGTAGAAATAAGATGTTTAGAACTAGAAAATAAGGGAGGAAGGGAAGAAACTTTAGAAGTAACAGGAGTTTTTGAACCTATACTATCGAAAAGAGAGCAAGACTATGCACATCCTGCATTTAACAATTTATTTTTGCTATATGATTATGATAACGAAAACAATATACTAGAAGTAAAACGTAAAAAAAGAAACAAAGACGAAGAGGAAATCTACTTAGAAACCGCATTTTTAACAGATTGTGAGACAATTGTGGATAACGAATTTGAAATAGATAAAGAGAGATTAAATGAAAGAGGAAACTTAAAAATACCAGTAGCAATAGAAAAATCCATTCCATTTTCTAAGAAATTAGGACTAGTTACAGAACCGATGGTAGCACTAAGAAAAACAATAAAATTAGGTGGCGGACAAAAAAGAATGATAAGCTTGATTATTTCGGTTGATAAAACAAAAGAATCGGCCATCAAAAATTTAGATAAATACAAAAACCTAGAAAATATAAAAAGAGCATTTGAAATATCAAAAGTAAAAGCAGAAGCTGAAAGTAGGTATTTAGATGTAAAAGCAAAAGAGATGGAAATATACCAAAAAGTTTTAGGATATATACTTTTCGATAATCCCATAAGGTCAAGACAAATAAAAAAATTAAATGTTACAAGATACAGTCAAAGTGATATATGGAAATATGGTATTTCAGGAGATTTAATAATCATTTTAGTAAAAATACGAGATAGCAATGACATTTATGTAATAAAACAAGTTCTAAAGATGTACGAATTTTTCAGAAGTAAAAATATCAAAATAGATTTGGTATTTTTAGATGAGGAAAACCATAGCTATGAAAATTATGTAAGAGAGGAAATCGATTCCCAAATTTTGGATAGACATCTGTTCTTCCTAAAAAATATAAGAGGCGGAATTTTTGTATTACAAAAAAGTGAGCTACCTAAAAAAGACTTAGATTTAATAAACTTTTTATCAAGTTTCACAATTGATGCACATTTAGGGGACTTAAGACATTTGGTAGAAGACATTGAAGAAGAATATTTAGCAAGTGTTCAAAATATACCAGAAGAATATATTGAAGATGGAAATATAGAAAGCCCTCAAATGGGAACAGAAATTGACATTCTAAAAAGTAACGAAAACAAGTACTACAATGGTTATGGGGCATTTTCGCCAGATGGAAAAGAATATTTAATAAAAGTAAACAAACAAAATAGATTACCAACAGTATGGAGCCATATTATTGCAAATGAAAATTTTGGAACATTAGTTACAGAAAATATGGGAGGATATACTTGGTATAAAAATAGTAGATTAAATAGGATATCAAACTGGTCAAATAGAGCCTTTTTAGATGACCCATCAGAAATTATATATTTAGAAGATTATAAAACAGGCAAAAAGTGGTCACTTGGATTAAACCCTATGCCAGACGAAAATGATTATAGCATAATTTATGGATTTGGATATAGTAAATTTATTCATAATAGTTTAGGAATAAATCAGGAATTAGAGGTGTTTGTACCTTGCTCAGATACTGCAAAACTAAGTATATTAAGGCTTACAAATAACAATCCAGAAAGAAGAAAATTAAAACTTGTATATTATATAAAACCAGTTTTAGGTGAAGACGAAATAAAATCAGATGGCTGTATAAAAATAAATTATGATGATAATTCAAATATGGTTATAGGCGAAAATTTATATGAGGCAACATTTAAAAATAAGGTATTTTTGACAAGCAGTGAAAAAATAAAAAGTTTTACAGGAGATAAAAAGCTATTTTTAGGAAAAGGCGGAATTTCAAATCCAGATGGACTTAAAAAAGTTAGATTAAACAATTCCTCAGGATTTGGAGCAACAAATTGTATTGCAATTCAAATTGATATCGAGTTAGATAGTATGTCATCAAAGGAAATTGTGCTTAATTTAGGTGTATGTGAAAATATTATAGATGGAAAAAATATGGCATATAAATATAACAAAATTCAAAATTGTAAACAAGAATTAGAGGCAGTAAAACGAAAATGGAAAGATACTTTAGAAAGATTGCAAGTCTATACTCCAATAGAGTCAATGAATATAATGCTTAATGGTTGGGCTTTATACCAAACAATATCAAGTAGATTATATGGCAGAACAGGATTTTACCAATCAGGTGGAGCCTATGGATTTAGAGATCAATTGCAAGACACTTTGTGCTTAAAATATACAAATCCAAATAAGGTAAAAGAACAAATAATAAAACATTCTATGCATCAATTTATAGAGGGAGATGTAGAACACTGGTGGCACGAAGAAACTTCAAGAGGAATAAGGACAAAGTTTTCAGATGACCTATTGTGGTTACCATTTATGGTAGAAGAATATATAGAAGCAACAGGAGATAGCGAAATTTTAGAAATAAAAACACCATATTTACAAGGAGAGGTTTTAAAAGAAGATGAAGAAGAAAGATATGACTTATATAAAAGCTCAGAAATTCAAGGCTCAATATATGACCATTCAATAAGAGCTATAGAAAAAACTTTAAACTTTGGAGAACACGGAATACCAAAAATTGGAACAGGTGACTGGAATGACGGATTTAGTACTGTTGGGAATAAAGGAAAAGGAGAAAGTGTATGGCTAGGATTTTTCCAGTATTTAGTAATTAATAGATTTTTGCCATTTATAAGACAAAAAGGAGACCGAGAAAAAGAAGAAAGATACAAAAAAATCTTACAGGACCTAAGAATTGCCCTAAATATCAAATGCTGGGATGGCAGATGGTTTAGACGAGCATATATGGATGATGGACAAATATTAGGAAGTATAGAAAATGAAGAATGCAGAATAGATAGTATTGCACAAAGTTGGTCTGTAATCTCAGGAGCGGGAGATATGGCAAAACAATTGGTGTCTATGGAAAGCTTAGAAAATCATTTAGTAGATAAAGAAAATGGAATAATAAAACTGTTAGACCCCCCATTTATGGATGGAAAATTAAATCCAGGTTATATAAAATCTTATTTGCCAGGTGTTCGTGAGAATGGGCGGACAATATACGCATGCAAGTGTGTGGGTAATTATAGCTGAAGCTATGCTAAAATTTGGTGACAAGGCAGTTAATTTTTACAATATGATAAATCCAATTGAACATTCTAAAACAAAAGAATCAGCAAATAAATACAAAGTTGAACCTTATGTAATTGCAGCTGATGTATATGGAGCCTCAAACCTTGCAGGACGCGGAGGTTGGACTTGGTATACAGGTTCTTCAAGTTGGTTTTATAAGGCTGGAATCGAGTATATTTTAGGATTTAAGATTGAAAACAATATGCTTAGAATTAATCCTTGCATTTCTAAGGATTGGCGAGAATTTAGTATGAGGTATAAGTTTGGTAGGAGTATTTATAATATTAAGGTGAAAAATCCTAATGGTAAGTGCTTTGGAGTGAGTAGAGTTTTAGTAAATGGAGAAGAAGTATTAAATAAGGCGATTTTGTTGGTTGATGATGGTAGAGTAAATGATGTAGTTGTGGAGATGTAAATGACCAATTGGGACCGGTTCTTTTTGGGACAAAAATTATTTTAAAGATATTTTCAAATAACCGAATGAAAAACCCACAAATAACCGAACAAAAAAGTCACAAATAACCGAAAAGGCAATTAAATTTCTTAAACACGAAATAAAAAACCAAAAAATAAAAGTTATTTCTCATTTGAGAAATAACTTGACAAAAATTCTATGGGGAGTTAAAATAAATATAGGTGATGAAAATGTTAAAAAGAGAAATGTATTTATCAAGAATAAGAGGATTTTATGACAGTGATTTAATAAAAATATTAGTAGGAATAAGAAGATGTGGTAAATCTGTAATACTAAAACAAATAATGAATGAGTTAAAAGAAAAAAAAGTAGATGAAAATCACATTATATATGTAAATTTTGAACTTATAGAATTTGAAGAATTACAAGACTATAAAAAGCTTAATAAATATATCAAAGAAAAAATAAAGGATGACAAAAAATATTATGTTTTTCTAGATGAAATTCAAAAAGTAATAAAATTTGAAGAGGTTGTAAATTCACTTAGAGCCTCAATAGAAAATATCAGTATTTTTATTACTGGTTCAAATAGTAAATTACTATCAAATGAATTATCTACGGTACTATCTGGAAGATATGTATTATTTAATATTTATCCATTAAGCTATAAAGAATTTATAGAATTAACAGGAAAAGATGCAAAATCAATAGAAACATTTTGGGACTTTGTTAAATGGGGAGGACTTCCAAATAGGACACAATTTAAAGATGAGGGTAATATAAAAGATTATTTGCATAGTGTATTTGACTCGATTATATTAAGAGATGTTGTTGAAAGATTAGGACTAAAAGATACAATTTTATTTGATTTAATACTTCAATATATTGTAGACACAACAGGTCGACAATTTTCAGCTGAAAACGTTATAAACTTTTTAAAAAGAGAGGGGAAATCTATTTCAACAGAAACTTTATACACATATTTAGATGCATTATGTAAGGCTCTAATGATAAAGAAAATATATAGATATGATATTCATGGAAAAGCAATATTGAAAACATTGAATAAATATTATATGACAGATTTAGGAATTGCTCAAATAAAAAATAACAATTTTGAAATAAACAAGAGTTTTGCTATTGAAAATGTGGTATATAATGAATTATTAGAAAGAGGATATGATGTATATATTGGGAAAACAAAAGATGGAGAAATTGACTTTATAGCAACAAAAACAGAAGAAAAAATATATATACAGGTTACCTATTTATTAGAAAGTGAAAAGGTTATAAATAGGGAGTTTGGAGCATTTGAAGAAATCAAAGATAATTATCCTAAATATGTTCTTTCATTAGATAATACTAATTTTTCTAGACAAGGAATTATTCATAAAAATATAATAGATTGGTTACTGGAAAGTAATTAACTTGACGAAATATTCTAGTATGTAAATAAAAGGAGAGCTAAAACTCTCCTAATTTTTTACTAAAATTCAAATTACCATATTGCCACATAAACCCCAAATATAAGAAAAAGAATAACAACATATAAAATCAACATAGCAATTCCAGCAATAATTAATAACTCAAAATCTTTAACTTCAACATTAACAGTCTTCATTTTATTACCAACCTTAACTTCTATAATAGTATTTCCCTTAGATATACCAGTTACAACTCCATAGTCATTTACACGAGCAATATTAGAATTCAAACAATTATAACTAATAACATCATCAAAAATACCTTCATAATTTTCAGGAATGATTTTAATATTTAAATCTAATTTTTTGCTTTTGTTAATAAACAAAACAAAATTATCATCTGAAATATCAAAATCATAATCTATTTTAATTTTAGAATCCTCTATAGTATCATCGGTAATTTTAACTTCATCAGTAGAAATAACCTTAAAATTATCATTATCAATTGAAATTACAGAACTATTGCTAGTTCCAGCATTTAAGCTACCAATATTACCACCAATCAAATTAGTATTAACAGTATCTATCACGCCAGTAACAGTTGAATCCTCAGTTTCACCACCAACATAAAATTTTTCAATAGAACCAGAGTTAAGTTTAACATTGACATTTTCTACAGTGCCTCTATTTACAGATGGAAAAGAAGATGTTTTGGCTGATGAAATTTGTGGGTTTTTAAAGGAAAAATATTGACAAATTACCACAAATTTGAAGAAATTACCCTGCAAATTTGAGGAAATATATTGACAACACCAAAAAAATAATGTAAACTACTAATACTGGAAATGAGATAATTAAATATAAAAAATCAAAAGTTGGAACCAAGGGGGTAATCTCTTTAGTTTCAACTTTTATTTATATGCTGAAAATAAAAAATGAAATGTGGTTCAAATATAAATTAAAGGAGGAATTTGTAAATGATTGATTTACATATACATACAACAAATTCAGATGGCAGATTGAATGAAGAGGAAATTTTAGAAAGAAATGGGATATGTATGGAAGAAAGATATAAAAGTAAAATTGTTGTGGATTTATTGTTAAAAAGAAAAAATGAAAATGGCAAAGAAGAAATATTGTTATTACTAAGAGAAAACACAGGATACTTAGACGGATACTATGATTTACCAGGTGGTCATGTAGATGAAAATGAAGATTTATTTGCTGCAATGATTCGTGAGGCAAAAGAAGAAATTGGAATAGATATTTTTAGAGAAGATATGAAAATTATACACATATATCATCATTTTAGAAATGGTATGTTAAAATTTGGATTTTCTGCAAATAGATATGAGGGAAGATTGATTAATAATGAGCCTGAAAAATGTAAAGAATTGAAATGGTTTGAAACGGAGAATTTGCCTGAAAATATTATTCCCAGAATTAAAGAGGAAATATTAAATGTTGAGAATGATGTTTTTTATAGTTATGATGAAAAAATAAGTAAAGCCACCAAAAAAAGAGAAAATCCATCCCAAAATACCAAAATAACAATTGAACAAAAACAAAAAATGATATATAATTCACTTTCAAAGGAGCGAGAAAATGCAAACAACAAAACTAATAAGTGAGGTATTTAGTGACTACAAAACAGAAAACATAATAAAACAAGCCAAAATACTAGAACTAAACCTAATAAAAAAAGCAAATGTATTAGAAATAGACCTAGAAAGTGAAAATTACCTGGAAATAAAAGAACTATGGTATTTTGAAAAATTTCTAAAAGAAAGGTTCCAATTCTCAAATATAGACATAAAAATAAAATACCTAGACAATGTAACAATAAAGCCAATAGAAAAAGAATGGGAAAACTTAATATGCTATATGGTACACAAATACCCTCTAATGAGACCAATGATACTACTAAAAAGTACAATAGAAGTAACAAACAATAAAATAATAGTGAGTATGAAAATCAAAGGAGCAGACTTCTTAAGAGGTAGAAAACTAGATAGAGAGTTAGAAAGAGTAATAAATAACTTATTTGGATACAACTATAAAGTTGAATTTGTGGAAAATATAAATGAGGAAGATGCAAAGGCTTTAGAGGAAAGAAGAGAGCAAAGTAAAAATATGGCGATACAAAAAGCCTTAGAACATATGGCAATAGGAGAGCAAATTGCAGAAGAAATGGCTAACAAAAAGCAAGCATCAAATCCAAAAAATCAAAAATCTAAAACATCAAATAATCAAAATCCATTACCACCAACTGGAGATATGCCACCAATTCCTCCACCACCAGATATGCCACCAGTAATGGAAGAACCAGAGGAAGATACACCTCTAATATGTGGAAGAAATCCAAATCTAAGGACAAACATAATAAAAGTGGTAGACATTTCGCCAGACGATGATATGGCAGCAATAAGTGGAGAAATATTAGGTGGAAGTATAGAAGAAAAAGAACTAAAAAGTGGTAAATTTTTAATTTCATTTAATGTGTATGATGGAACAAGTACAATAACATGTAAAGTATTTGCAAAGCCAGAAGAAAAGCAAAAAATAGTTACAAGATTATCAGCAGCAAAAGGAGTAAAACTAGAAGGAAAATCAGGAATAAGTAACTTTACACACGAAATGGAAATTCTAGCAAATGTAGTAATAGAAACAGAAGGAATAAAAAGACAAGTACGTCAAGATTTAGCGGATATAAAAAGGGTAGAACTACACATGCATACACAAATGAGCCAGATGGATGCAATGACATCCGCAACAGACTTAATAAAAAGAGCAATGAAATGGGGATGGAAGAGTCTAGCAATAACAGACCATGGAGTTGTGCAGGCATTTCCAGAAGCACATAAATTACTTGGACTAGATAATCCAGATATGAAAATAATTTATGGAGTAGAAGCATATTTAGTTCCAGATGGCTCACCTGTTGTTGTAAATGATAAAGGTCAAAGTATAGATACAACTTATTGTGTGTTAGACTTAGAGACAACAGGACTTTCGGCTAAAACGGAAAAAATAACAGAAATAGGAATAATGAAGATAAAAGATGGAGAAGTTTTAGAAGAATTTTGTGAATTTGTAAACCCAGAAAAGCCTATTCCACAGAGAGTTCAAGAAATAACTAACATTACAGATGATATGGTAAAAGATGCACCAACAATAGAAGAAATGTTCCCAAAAGTTCTAGAATTCATAAAAGGAACAGTATTAGTTGCACATAATGCTACATTTGATATAGGATTTTTAAAAACAGTTGCAAAAGACCTAGGCTACGAATTTGACTATACTTATGTAGATACTTTGCCTTTAGCTAGAAAACTATATCCAGAGCTAAAAAAACATAAACTTGGAAAAATTGCGGAACACTTAAAAATAAAGGTAGAAGTAGCTCACCGTGCATTAGATGATGTTGATACAACAGTTAAAGTTTTAAGAGAAATGATGAAGACTTTAAAGGAAAGAGGAGCTAAAACTGTTGGGGATATTGCAACTAAATGTGAAGATGAAAAAGCAAAGGCAGAAGAATATAAAAGACTACAACCATATCATGCAATAATACTTGCAAAAAATTATGTAGGACTAAGAAATTTATATAAATTAGTTTCAATATCACATCTAAAATACTTCTATAAAAAACCTAGAATATTAAAAAGTTTGTATAAGCAATATTCAGAAGGATTAATACTTGGAAGTGCCTGTGAGGCGGGAGAATTATACCAAGCAATAGAACTTGGAAGGTCAGACGAAGAAATAGAAGAAATTGCAAATGACTATGATTACCTAGAAATTCAGCCAATTGGAAATAACGAATTCTTAGTAAGGAATGGTGTAGTAAAAGATGATGAAGCATTAAAAGACATAAATAGAAAAATTGTAGCATTAGGCGAAAAGCTAAATAAGCTAGTTGTTGCAACTTGTGATGTTCACTTTATGGACCCACAGGATGAGGTATATCGTAGAATTCTGGAAGCAGGTCAAGGTTATAAGGATGCAGACAATCAAGCACCTTTATATTTAAGAACAACAAATGAAATGTTAGATGAGTTTAAATACCTAGGAGAGGAAAAAGCTTATGAGGTTGTTGTAACAAATACAAATAAAGTAGCAGATATGTGTGAGCAAATTTCTCCAATATCACAAGAAAAATGTCCACCACATATTCCTGGTTGTGAGCAAACAATAAAAGATATAGCTTATGATAGAGCACATAAATTATATGGAGAGGTTTTACCAGAGCAAGTACAAACAAGGTTAGATAAAGAGCTAGATTCTATAATAAAAAATGGATTCTCAGTTATGTACATAATTGCACAAAAACTGGTATGGAAATCAAATGAAGATGGTTATATAGTAGGTTCAAGAGGTTCTGTACGGTTCTTCATTTGTTGCAAATATGACAGGTATAACAGAAGTTAATTCACTTCCTCCACACTATAGGTGCCCAAAATGTAAATATGTAGATTTTACAGACTATGGCTATGGAAACGGATTTGACTTGCCAGATAAAAAATGTCCAAAATGTGGTTCAAGACTAGATAAAGATGGAATGGACATACCATTCGAAACATTCCTTGGATTTAATGGAGACAAAGAACCAGATATAGACTTAAACTTCTCTGGAGAATATCAAGCAAAAGCACATAAATATACAGAAGTAATATTCGGAAAAGGAACAACATTTAAAGCAGGAACGGTTGGTACAGTTGCAGACAAAACAGCTTATGGGTATGTAAAAAAATATTTCGAAGAAAGAAACATACCAGTAAGTCAAGCGGAAGCAACTAGATTAGCAGTAGGATGTACAGGAATAAAAAGGACAACAGGTCAGCACCCGGGAGGAATTATAGTTGTGCCAAAAGGAAGAGAAATATACGAATTTACCCCTGTTCAGCACCCAGCAGATGACCCAAATTCAGACATTATAACAACACACTTTGATTACCACTCAATAGACCAAAACCTATTGAAACTAGATATACTAGGACACGATGATCCAACAGTTATAAGAATGTTACAAGATATAACAAAAGTTGACCCAACAAAAGTGCCACTAGATGATAAAGCAACAATGTCACTATTTTGCTCAACAGAAAGTTTAGGTGTAACACCAGAGCAAATAAGGTCAAAAGTAGGGAGCTTTGGAGTTCCAGAATTTGGAACAAAATTTGTAAGAGGAATGTTAGTAGATACAAAGCCTACAACATTTGACGAGTTAATCAGAATATCTGGTCTATCACACGGAACTGATGTATGGCTAAATAATGCTGCAACATTAATAGAAGATGGAACTGTAACCTTAAAAGAAGCTATATGTTGTCGTGATGATATAATGATATATTTAATAAAAAAAGGACTAGACCCAAACAAATCATTTAAAATAATGGAGGCAGTACGTAAAGGAAAAGTTGCAAAAGGAAAAGAGCCCAAATGGGAAGAATATAAGGCAATGATGAGAGAACACGATGTGCCAGAATGGTATATAGGTTCTTGTGAGAAAATAAAATACATGTTCCCAAAAGCCCATGCGGCAGCTTATGTAACAAATGCCTTTAGAATCGCTTGGTTTAAAGTTCATATCCCTAAAGCCTATTATTCAGCATTTTTCTCAATAAGGGCAGCAGACAACTTTGATGCAGCATCTATGATTTTAGGAAAAGAAAAAGTTAAAAATAAAATGAAAGAAATAGATATGAAAGGAAATACAGCAACTAAAAAAGAACAAGATATGTATGCAGTTCTTGAACTTGTTTTAGAAATGTATGAAAGAGGAATAAACTTTTTACCAATTGATTTATATAAATCTCATTATAAAAATTTCTTAGTAGAAGATGAAGGAATAAGACCACCATTTTCTAGTATTGCAGGATTTGGACCAATTGCTGCAAAATCTCTTTATGAGGCAGCAAAAAGTGGAGAAGAATTTATGTCAATAGATGAGGTAAGGTTAGCTGCAAAACTTGGAGATTCTACTGTAGATTTATTAAGAGAATTTGGAGTTTTTGAGGGAATGCAGGAAAGTAATCAAATAAGTTTATTTGGATAAAAAATTGGCTTATCTGTATAACAGATAAGCCTAGAATGCTAATGTTTGAAATCTGAAAGTTCTGCAAGTTCATAAAAAGCATTTTCGTAGTTTTCAAGCATTTTTAAGAGACTTGGCCGTGTGATTTTAGCTTTCGACTCTTCAAAGAGGTGATAAAAATCTTCTTTACTTGCGTGAATCGATAATAATTCACAAGCATTGTCATAAACATTTTTTAGTACTTCCTCTTGAGCATCCATTTTATATTCCTCCTTGGAATTATTTTAAATTTCACCTATAATACCACCAAATGCAAAAAAAGTCAATAAACCTCTTGCCAAAACTAAATATATATGATAAAATAAAAAACGTTGAAAAACCTTACTCACAAAGAAATTGTGGGTTATATATCCAAAAGGAGGTGAAAATAATGAACAAATACGAAAGTATAATCATTATTAATCCAAATTGTACTGATGAAGCTTTAAAAGCTCTAGAAAGCAAATTTACAGGATTAATAAATGAAAACGGAAAAGTAGAATCATTCGAAAATCAAGGAAAAAAGAAATTAGCTTATGAAGTAAAGAAAAACAAAGAAGGATTCTACATATTAATTAATTTCGAAGCTAAACCAGATTCAATAGCTGAATTAGAAAGAAATTACAGAATCACAGATGAAGTAATAAAATTCATCGTTGTAAGAAAAGAAGACTAATAATCAAAACGAAATAAAGATAAGGGGCCTTTATTAAAGAAAGGAAAGGTATAAAAAATGAACAAAGTAATTTTAATGGGTAGATTAACAAGAGACCCAGAGGTAAGATACACTCAAACAAACAATACACTAGTTGCATCATTCTCACTAGCTGTAAACAGAAGATTTGCTAGACAAGGTGAAGAAAGACAAGCAGACTTCTTCAATGTAGTAGCTTGGAGTAAAACAGGAGAATTTTGTAGCAAATACTTTAAAAAAGGTCAACAAGTAGGAGTAATCGGAAGATTACAAACAAGAACATGGGATGATCAAAACGGAACAAAACACTATATAACAGAAGTAGTTGCAGAAGAAGTATATTTTGCAGATAGCAGAAGAGATGGTGATGGCTCATCTTCATCTTTTGAAAGTTCTTTTGGAGCTACAATGCCAGGTGGAATGGGAGATGCATCAGATTTTGAAGTATCAGCAAGTGATGATTTACCATTTTAATTAAAAGAAATAGAGGTGAAAAAAATGGCAGATAAAAGAAATGCAAAAAGAAATAACAGAAACAATAAAAATTATGATGAAGATTATAATCCAAGATTCAAAAAACAAAGAAAGAAAGTTTGCCCACTATGTGGAGACAAAAACTTTGTATTAGATTATAAAAATGCTGATGTTATGAAAAAATTCATAAACGATAAAGGTAAAATCTTACCAAGAAGAACAACAGGAGCATGCAGCAAACATCAAAGAGATATAACTTTAGCAATAAAGAGAGCTAGAGCAATAGCTATATTACCATATAGCAACGACTAATAATTAAGGGGCTTAAATTTAGAATTAATTTTGAAATTAATTTTGAATTTAAGTCCTTTTTTAATTTGGCTAGACTACAATGTGATTAAATTTATATAATAAAAATAATATTGATGAACAAAGAAGTGTATGTTATAATGAGGCAAGAGAAGAGGTGTTGAAAAATGGAAGATAATAGTTTAAATGAAACATTATATATAATATCTGTACCAAATTTAAAAGAAGAATTAATAAAAAGAGCAAATGCTAACGAAGAAGAATTTGTAAGTGAGGACGAGGTGAAATGGAATTAAAATGAAACTACTAATAACAGAAAAACCATCAGTAGCAAGAGAATTTGCCAAAGTACTAAAGGTAGATGGCAAAAACAAAGGTGGATATATGGAGTCAAATGGATGGATAATAACATGGTGTGTGGGACACCTAGTAACAATGAGTTATCCAGAAAAATATGACGAAAAGCTAAAACAATGGAGACTAGACACACTTCCATTTATGCCAAAAGAATACAAATATGAAGTAATAGAAAATGTACAAAAACAATTTGACATAGTGCAAAAACTATTGCAAAGAGAAGATGTAGAAGAAATCTATAATGCAGGTGACTCTGGACGTGAGGGAGAATATATACAAAGGTTAGTATTTATGATGGCCAAACCAAATCCAAAAGCAGAAATAAAAAGAGTTTGGATAGATTCACAAACAGAAGAAGAAATATCAAGAGGGATAAGAGAAGCAAAAAGTGAAAGAGAATATGACAGTATATCAGATAGTGCATATTTAAGAGCAAAAGAGGATTATCTTATAGGAATAAATTTCTCAAGATTACTATCAATAATATATGGTAATAGATTAGCTAGGTCTTTAAATCAAGACTATTTTGCAATATCGGTTGGACGTGTTATGACATGTGTATTAGGAATGATAGTAAGTAGAGAAAGAGAAATAAGAAACTTTATAAAAACAAAATATTATAAAATAATTGGAACATTTGCGAATGACAAAGGTGAATTTAAGGCCGAATGGAAGGTAAATGAAAAATCAAAACTTTTCGAATCTCCTTTACTATATAATGAAAGTGGATTCAAAAAAGAGGAAATAGCAAAAAAATTTATATCATCACTTGAGGGCAAAGAGGCAAAAGTTACTGAATTAAAAAAGAGCAAACAAAAAGAAAATCCACCACTTTTATTTAATTTAGCAGAAATACAAAATGAGTGTACAAAAAAATTTAAAATAAAACCTGACCAAACATTGGAAATAATTCAAACACTATATGAAAGAAAATTAGTAACATATCCAAGAACAGATGCAAGAGTACTTTCAACAGCTGTTGCAAAAGAAATTTCTAAAAACTTAAATGGATTAGCTAAAAACTTCCAGGATGAAGAGATACAAAGTATAATGAAAAAAATGGTAGAAGAAAAATATTCAACAAATCTTGTAAAAACAAAATACGTAAATGACAGCAAAATAACAGACCACTATGCTATAATTCCAACAGGACAAGGCTTTGAAAATTACAAAGGTTTAAATGAGTTGCAGGCAAATGTATACAAACTAATTGTAAGAAGATTTTTAGCAATATTTTACCCACCTGCTGAATATAACAAAATAAATGTTACAGTCAATGTAGAAAATGAAACATTTTTAGGAACAGGTAAAGTATGTATAAAAAGAGGATTTTTAGATGTATTAAGACCAGAAAAAAAGCAAGAAAAAGAAATAAAAAAAGACGAAGAGGAAGAAGAAAACACTAATCTAGATGTGTTAAATACTTTAAAGAAAAATGAAATTTTACAAGTTCAAAATTATGAACTAAAAGATGCAGAAACATCACCACCATCAAGATATAACTCAGGAAATTTAGTTTTAGCAATGGAAAATGCGGGAAAATTAATTGAGGAAGAAGAACTTCGTGAGCAAATAAAAGGAGCAGGAATTGGAACTAGCGCTACTAGGGGAGAGATTATAAAAAAACTAGAAAAAATCCAATACATCCAGATTAATTCTAAGACTCAAATTGTTACCCCAACAGTTAAAGGAGAAGCAATATATGATGTTGTATATCAAGCAATGCCAGATATTTTAAATCCAAAACTTACTGCAAGTTGGGAAAAAGGATTAGATATGGTTGCTAAAAAAGAGATCGAACCACAAGTTTTTATGGATAAATTGGAGAATTATATTAGGAGTAAATTTGATAAATTGGTTGTAAAAATGTAATTAATTACATTTTTATGTGCTTAAAAGTGTAAAAAAACACATAAAATAATATATAAAAATAATGGAAGAATACCAAAACTATTCTTCCATTATTTCAGTTACATTTTCCAAAGCACTAATACTTCTTAAAAGTTCATTTTTCTTAAAGCCCTTTTTAGCATATTGCCCAACAATATTAATTATTTCACTATTAGATTCAATTTCATCTTTTTTAGGCCTTTTAATATGTTTTATATCAACATTAAAATCATTAAAAATATTTTCTATTTGTGCTAAAACTTCATTTGAATTTTTAGATATATTTATTTGTAGTTCTAAAATGTTAAAATGGTCTAATCTATCAGAAATTTTATAAGAATAAGATAAAACTAAATAAACAATTAAAGTTGCAAAAATTCCACCTAAGTAAAAGCCAGCTCCTATACTTAATCCTATGCAAGTTACAGCAAGAAGTCCAGCGGCTGTAGTTAATCCCTTAACATTAAAACCATCTCTTAAAATTGTTCCAGCACCAATAAATCCTATTCCAGAAAGTAATTGTGCAGGAATTCTTGAAGGGTCTATGTCATATTCGCTTGACATATATTCTCCACAAAGCATAATTAAAACAGCACTTACACCAACTAAAGAGTGTGTTCTAAATCCAGCAGGTTTGTTCCAAGAAGATCTTTCTAATCCGATTACACCTGCAAGAACAAAACCTAATGTTATTCTTAATAATGATTGAAACCAAAATGAATTTAGTATGTTTAATACTGATTCCAAAATTTAACCTCCTTAAAATTTTTATTATGAGGATTCCAATTATATCATAAATTTAGATTGAATTCAAATTTTTAGTTTAATTTTTTTTATGAATGAAACAAAAAATATTTCGTATTTTTATGTCAAATTATTGACTTTTTGCCAAATCCATTATATGATAATACAAGCAAAAAATCCTAAGAAAGGAAGAACAAAAATGGGAGAAGTTATAGTTATCACATCAGGAAAAGGTGGAGTTGGAAAAACAACAACAACAGCAAATTTAGGTTCAAGTTTAGCATTAGAAGGAAAAAAAGTAGCATTAATAGATACTGATATCGGACTTCGTAATCTAGATGTTGTAATGGGACTAGAAAATAGAATAGTATATGACATAGTAGATGTTGTTGAAGGAAAATGTAAATTAAGACAAGCATTAATAAAAGATAAAAGATTCAAAGAACTATATTTATTACCAGCAGCCCAAACAAGAGACAAATCAGCAGTAAATGAAGAACAAATGAAAAAATTAACAGAAAGACTAAAAGAAGAATTTGACTATATACTTATAGATTGCCCAGCAGGTATAGAGCAAGGATTTAAAAATGCGATAGCAGGAGCAACAAGAGCAATAGTTGTATCAACCGCAGAAATATCATCAATAAGAGATGCAGACAGAATAATAGGACTTTTAGAATCATCTGAAATAAAAAATCCAGAATTAATAATAAACAGAATAAGACCAAATATGGTAAGAAAAGGCGAAATGATGGATGTTGATGATATAGTAGATTTATTATCAATAGACCTAATAGGGGTAGTTCCAGATGATGAATACATAATTACACAAACGAATAAAGGAGAACCAGTTATCCAAAATAAAAAAGCTCCATCAGGAAAAGCATATTTAGAGATAGCAAAAAGAATATTAGGAGAAGACATAGAAGTTACAATACCTGGAAGAGAAAAAGGATTTTGGGCAAAAATAAAAAGAATCTTTGGAAAAAAATAAACTAATCTAAAGACAAAAATAAAAATGTATTAAGTTACATAATAATGGAAACTGGAGGGAATCAAATGTTTGAAAACATTAAAAACATTTTTAAAAGAAGTAAAAAAAGAGAATTATTAAAGTCAAGTTCAAAAGACACTGCAAAAGAAAGGTTACATTTAGTACTAATGCAAGATAGAGCAAATGTTTCAGCAGACTTTTTAGATTTAATGAGACAAGAAATAATAGAGGTAATAAAAAAATATATAGATATAGATGAAGAAGCGATGGATGTAAGATTAGCTACAGAAACAAATGAAGATGGAACCCAGGGAGCACCAGCTTTATATGCAAATATTCCTATAATTAATATAAAAGATGAAACAAGACAGATGAGTAAAACAAATCAAGAAAATCATTTAGAACCTAATGGAATAAAGATAGAATCAAAGAAAACAGTAAATGAAGAAAAAATGCCTGAAACAGAAAATAAAAAAAATGATGAAAATAATGAAGCATACGCTGAAGAAAAAACAGAAGAAGTAATACAAGAATCAAAAGAAGAAACAAAAGAAAACAAAGATGAAAATGAAAATAAAGAAGAAAAGCCAGAAAAATCTACTGAAAAAGTAAAACAAAATGAAACAGTAAAAAAGGAAACAACAGAAAAAAGAGATAAAGAAGAAATAAAAGAAGAGAAAAAAGAAAATGAAGAGTAGAATTTTTAAAAATATGGAGTGGATGATATTAATATCAGCACTTTTACTAAGTATAGTAGGTTTTGTAGCTTTATATTCTGCAACACAATCAAGTGGTTTTGATGAATTAAAAAAACAAGTAATGTGGTTTGGGGTAAGTATTGTAATAATGCTTGTAATAATGCTTGTAGATTATGATGTATGGGCAAAATTATCACCGGTATTTTATGGAATATCAATAATATTGCTAATAGCGGTGCTGTTTACAAAAGCCAGAAATGGGGCAAGCAGTTGGTTTAAAATAGGAGCATTTACATTACAGCCAGGAGAACTTGCAAAAGTTGCCGTTATTTTATTTACATCATCTACAATTGTAAAAGTACAGGAAAGAGGAAAATTTGAAATAAATGTATTTTGGAAACTGTGTGTAACACTTTTGACAGTCATTTTTCCAGTATTTTTAATAATATTACAACCAGATTATGGAACGGCAGCAGCTTATTTAGTGTCACTAGTTTTAATGTTATATGTATCAGGAATAGACAAAAAATATATAATAGTAGCATCAATACTAGTTGTTGTAGCTCTTCCGCTGGCATATTTCTTTGTATTACCAAATCATGCAAAAACAAGAATAGACATATTCTTAAATCCAGAATCAGACCCAAAAGGAGCAGGATACAATGTATTACAGTCAAAAATAGCTATAGGTTCAGGAGAACTTACAGGAATGGGATTATTAAATGGAAACCAAACACAATTAGGGTATCTATCACCTAAAACGACAGACTTTATCTATTCAGTTGTAGGAGAAGAGATGGGATTTATAATTTCAGCGGCTGTAATACTAGTCTATGTAACATTAATTACAAAATCCTTGTATGTTGCCAAAACTGCAAGTGATGATTTAGGTTCATATATAGCAGCAGGAATAAGTGGAATATTTTTATTTCACATGGCAGAAAATATAGGAATGACACTAGGACTACTTCCAATAACAGGAGTTCCATTATTATTTATAAGTTATGGTGGAAGTTCAATGATAACAAGCTATATATGTATTGGATTACTTCTAAATATTAGTGGAAATAGAAAAAAGACAATATTTATAAAATAAAATTAGGAGCAGTTAAATGTATTTGCACAAATTAAAAATAGGAAATGTAGAATTAAAAAATAATATTTTATTAGCTCCAATGGCAGGGATAACAGACCTGCCATTTTGACTAATATGTGAAAAATTTGAGCCTGGGCTTGTATGCACAGAAATGGTAAGTTCAAAAGCAATATTTTATGGAGATGAAAAAACAAAAAAGTTAATGAATCTCGAAGGCGAAAAAAGACCAGTAAGTATTCAAATATTTGGCTCAGATTTAGAGGCTTTTGAGTATGCTACAAAATATGTATCAAATTTAGCAGATATAATTGATATAAATATGGGATGTCCTGCACCAAAAGTTGTAAAAAATGGTGATGGAAGTAAGCTTCTATTAGATCTAGAAAAAGCAAAAGACATAATGGAAACAGTTGTAAAAAACTCAAAAGTACCTGTAACACTAAAATTTAGAAAAGGATGGGACAGCGAACATATTGTAGCAACTGAAATTGCCAAAATAGCCCAGCAAGCTGGAATTTCAGCAATTGCAATACATGGAAGAACAAGAGCAGAATATTATTCTGGAAAGGCAGATTTAGAAATAATAAAAAAAGTAAAAGAATCTGTAAATATACCAGTTATAGGAAATGGCGATGTAGTAGATGAAGAATCCGCAAAAGAAATGTTTGAGAAAACTGGTGTAGATGGAATAATGATAGGAAGAGCATCTATGGGAAATCCTTGGATATTTAAAAAAATAAAATATTATTTAGAAACAGGCGAAAAATTACCGGAAATAACATCTGATGAAAAATTAAAAATAATAAAAGAACATTTGAATTTTTTAGTAAAAGAAAAAGGCGAAGATGTTGCAATAAAAGAATTTAGAAAACATTTGGCAGCTTATAGTAAGAATTTGCCTAATTCTAGTAATTTTAGAGTTAGGGTAAATGGAATTGATGATAAAAAGGAGTTAGAAAATGCAATAGATGAATACTTTGCTCCATTTGTGTAGAGTTATTCTTGGAGCAGGAGATATCTAAGGGGGATGTTTATGAAAAGTAAAAATGCCAGAAAAGGAATGCAAATAATAAGTGCATTAACAGTAATTATATTTTTAGTTTTAACAATATATCAAATAACAATTGAATATATAAAATTAAAAGAAGAAAGCAATGAGGAAAATGCTTACATTAAAGATGATATAAGTTCAAAAAGTAATGAAGTAATACAACCTATTGATACTACTTCTAAAATGACTATTTCTGAATGTCTAATTAGAGATGGAGTTAAAATATCACTAAAAAGTGCACAAATATCTTTATTTATAATGTTAATTTTAACTATGATTTGGTTTATAGTTTGTAAAATAAGAAAAGAAATTTTAATAAAAGAAAGTCTTAGTATTATAGGTTTGGAATTGGGATTTTTTATAGTAATTAGTTATATATTATTTGTGGCAGGCTTTCCAATTGAGTAGAAGTTTAATACGAAAATATATTTAAAAGGAGGATAATATGTACAGAACAAAGAATTTAGGAGAACTAAGAATTGAAAATGTAGGAGAAACAGTAGAACTAGCTGGTTGGATACAAAAAATAAGAGATTTAGGTGGAATGGTATTTATAGACCTAAGAGATGAAGATGGAATAACACAAATAGTAATAAATGATGAAAGTCTACAAGCGCAAGCAAAAGAACTTGTAAAAGAAAGCTGTATTCATATAGAAGGAAAAGTTGTGGAAAGAACAAGCAAAAATCCTAAAATGCCAACAGGTGATATTGAGGTAATTGCTAACAAAATAGAAGTTTTAGGAAAATGTAAAGCGGAATTACCATTTGAAATAAATTCAGAAGTTGAAGCAAGAGAAGACTTAAGACTTGAATATAGATTTTTAGATTTAAGAAACGAAAAATTACATAAAAATATTTTACTTCGCTCAAAAATATTAAAAGCATTTAGAGATAAAATGGATGAATTGGGATTTTTCGAAATTCAAACACCAATATTAGCAAATTCATCACCAGAAGGAGCAAGAGACTATTTAGTACCAAGTAGACTAAATCCAGGAGAATTTTATGCACTTCCACAAGCACCACAACAATTTAAGCAATTACTTATGGTATCTGGATTTAACAAATATTATCAAATAGCACCATGTTTCCGTGATGAGGACCCAAGAGCAGATAGAGCACCAGGCGAATTTTATCAATTAGATTTTGAAATGGCATTTAGTACTCAAGAAGATGTATTTAAAGTAATTGAAGATGTTGTACCATCTGTATTTAAGAAATTTACAGACTGGAAAGTAGATGAAGGTGAATTTATAAAAATACCATATAAAGAAGCTATGGAAAAATATGGAATTGATAAACCAGATTTAAGAAATCCACTAATAATTCAAGATGTAACATCTCTTTTTGAAAATACAGAATTTAACGCATTTAAAGACAAAACTATAAAAGTTATAATAGTGCCAGAAGGAGCAAATCAAGGAAGAAAATTCTTTGACAAAATGGGAGAATTTGCAGTTGAAGAATGTGGGGCTAAAGGTTTAGCTTGGACAAAATTAAATGCTGAAAGTGAACTAGAAGGTGGAATTGCAAAATTTATAACACCTGAAATTGTAGAAAATTTAAAAGAAAACTATGGTTTAAAAGAAAATGCAAGCATGTTCTTTATTGCAGATGAATTTAAAACAGCTCAGAAAATAGCAGGACTTGTTAGAATAGAACTTGGTAAACGTTTAGATTTAATAGAAAAAAATGTTTACAAATTCTGCTTTATAGTAGATTTCCCAATGTATGAATTATCTGATGACAGCCGCAGCGTCCGCTGTGCGGGCGATGCGCTTGACCAGAGCATCATCGCCTTCATCAAGCGCAAATACAACCTGCTGGTGGGGGAGCGCACGGCCGAGCAGATCAAGATCGAGATCGGCTCCGCCTGCCCGCAGGACCCCGAGACCAGCATGGAGATCAAGGGCCGCAACCTCGTGGACGGCCTGCCCAAGGACATTCTGATCCGGTCGGAGGAGGTCCGCGATGCAATGAGCGAATGTCTGCTGCGCATCGTGGAGGCTATCAAGGATACGCTGGAATGTACCCCGCCCGAGCTGTCCAGCGACATCATCGACCGCGGCATTATGCTTTCGGGCGGCGGCGCGCTGCTGCGCGGGCTGGATACCCTGATCCAGAACGAGACCGGCATTGATGTCCATATCGCCGAGGCCCCGCTCGACTGCGTGGCGCTGGGCGCCGGGGCTGTGCTGGATAACCCCGAACTTGCCGGGCGACGGAAAGAAGAAATGAGCTACTTATAAAATGAGGGCCTTCCCCTTTGGGGGAAGGTGGCCGAGGCCCCGCCCGAGGTCGGATGAGGGAAAACCTTGCCGTATTGCCCGTGAACTGGCAGTGTTGGCGAGCTCGCCCCT
>OKRU01000975.1_pt1 | contig 29029 bp, 18 predicted proteins | sample 1601131 | NCBI WGS metagenome assembly OKRU01 (sample SAMEA3541558, study PRJEB24748) | human gut metagenome | biome: human gut; feature: human-associated habitat; material: faeces | place: China | collected 2012
ATTGCTAAAGCAATTCTTGGCGATGTCACGCTACATAACAGCAATTTCCTATCAAATAAAAAAGCAAAGCCAGCGCTTTGCTTTGGCTTCCCCCTACGTTACGAGCATTTTCCTATCAATTAAAAAGAGGCTCCGATACATCTTTTTCTGCTTTCCTTAATATTGAAAACAGTTGCAAGAGTTCTCGGAGCCTCTAATGTAAGGGCTTCCTTTATCTGTAACAATTATATCATAATAATTGCGCACGATTTCTGCGCATAATGGAGTTTCGGAGAAACTCCCAAGATGAGCACTATGTGCTCATTATATCATAATAATTGCACACAGTGCTCATTATTTTATCACGATATCTGTGATCGCTGGTACGTTGCTGCCTCCACCAACACCACAATTTAATGTGATTGTTTTACCATTTGCCCAATTGCCATCCCAGCCTGGATTGCTTACGCGGTAACGGTTATTGCCAAGGCTCTCACAAGTACCACTCCACATAGAAGTAATCTCGCGGTCTAAGGTAAACTCTACCGTCCATCCATCGGTATAGCTGACACCTGTATTATTGGTAAGTGTAATCTGTGCAATTCCGCCACTGCCCCAATTACTGTTAAGTTTTACCGAGCCTGTTACTTTGCTGTCCCCGGAAGGCTCTGTGGTTGGTGCTACTGTCGGTGCCACTGTCGGTGCTACTGTCGGTGCTACTGTTGGTGCTACCGTCGGTGTTGCTGTCGGTGCTACTGTTGGCGTTACGGTTGGCTGTGGAGTCTCTCCACCTACTTTAGAAAGTGTAAGACTTACGATCTTGCCACCGTTCCAAGCAGACAAGCACAAATAGGTAACCTTTGATGTGCTCTTAATGTTCATGGTTGCCTTTAATTCTTTGACTGTATATGTCTTCGTTACTTTATCCGTTGCATTACTTGCCGCAGAATAATTATCACCACTCTGCCATACATTGTCTACAGATGCACCCCATCCTAAAATACCCCAGTTACCATGGGAAGGATCTGTACAAGTATAAACTACAGTAACAATATCATCGTCAGATGCATTTAACAACCACTGTGGATCGTTCGTTGCATACGTAGACTCTAAGTTAGATACAATCTCCGTCGTATCTGAAATAACCGGTGACTGTGTCGGAGCTGCGGTTGGTGCTACTGTCGGAGCCTTCGTCGGTGCTACCGTTGGTGCCTTTGTTGGCGCTACCGTTGGTGCCTTTGTTGGCGCTACTGTTGGTGCCTTTGTTGGTGCCACTGTTGGTGCCTTTGTTGGCGCTACTGTTGGTGCCTTTGTTGGCGCTACCGTTGGTGCCTTTGTTGGTGCCACTGTTGGTGCTACTGTTGGCTGAACATCACTGCCACCATTAATACCGGACACCTCAAAGTTCATGGTTACCTTATTCGTCGTCTGGTAATTTACATTATTGAAATATGCCTTGTAATTTGCATTTTCCACAGTTACGTTGTTTACATGTGTATTCGCCCACACATTAATAAATGAGAAATTAAAGACTGGACAGATCAATCCATCATCTGATGCTTTCTGTGAAACATCATACGTAAATTTTCCATTTTTCATGGTATATTTCTGTCCGTTAATTTCAAATGATGTTACTTTCAAAGTTGCTTTGTCAAATACAGATGCCTCATCATCAGCAACATTGATATCTTTGATATACAAAGAACCAATATTCTGCAACTGACTCTTAGTCGCATCTAAGGACAAGGAGAATTTTCCTCCTTCTGAATAAATATCAACATATTCATCACTGATGACTGACTGCCAGCTTGCTGTCTCTAATAAATATAATTTCGCACGTACATAGTTGGCCTGTGGTACCGTCACCTTACAGGTTGCTTTGTATCCTAATGGAACAGATGCAGTGATCGTACAAGTTCCTGCTCCTACTGCACTTACCTGACCTTTGGAATTAACGGTAGCTACTGACTCATCACTGGAGCTCCAAAGAACTTTATCCTTGCTGTCCGATGGTGTTAATGCTGCTGTAAGCTGCTGTTTTTCATCACCAATGTGAATTGTCAACTCGCTCTTGTTTAACTGAATGCCTGTTGCCGTTGCGGACTCATTACCACCATACACTTCCATCATAGCGTCCATCAATTCCTGATGAACAACCTTGTTGGAATAACGGTCAATGATCGCAAAACCATAGTCTCCGTTGTATCCATTGTCCCAAGCTACCGGGATCAATCCATACTGCTTTGCATAATAGCAGACTTTCTGATAATACTCTGCACGGCAAACTTTATTCTGGCTATCATAACTTGCTTTATTGATGGCACCAAATTCACCGATCACCACAGGATAGCCCTGTGAAACGAATTTGCTGGACATCTTTTTGAACTGAGATGCCATATAGGACTCATCACCCCAGCTTGCTCTCTTCGAATAATCCGTAATACTGTCTCCCCACTGTGTGGTTGCACCGGACTCTGTTCCACAGAAATCCCATGGATCATAATAATGTACAGAGATCATAATTCTTTTTTCGCCTGATGCAATCTTAGAAGACAGATAATTATCGGTAGGAAGTGCAAATCCGTAATCCTCCGCCGTGTAATCAATATTGGTATTCCATCCCGGAATCAATAACCATCTCTGATCATTGTTTCCACCGGTTTTTCTTACGGTGTCCACAAAAATCTGATTGTAGGCATTTATATTTGCATAAGCCGTTCTGCTAGGTGTTCCATAAGTTCCATCAAATTCTTCATTCATGGACTCAAAGATCAGATGCTCATCATAGTTTTTGAAACGATCTGCAATCTGCTCCCAGCACGCTTTATATTTTGCTTTGATCTTGGTCTGATCAGAACTGCCGCATAATAACCAGCCACCTGTTACTGTCGTATAACCGTCTCCATGCATGTTGACAATTGCATACATATCATTGTCAACGCAATAATCAACAACCTGCTGTACACGATCTAACCAAGAAGAGTCGATCTTGTATCCATTGTTGTCGTCAATCATGCTAAGATAGGATACCGGAATACGGATAGATTTAAATCCTGCGTCTTTGGCTGCCAAAACTAAGTCTTCTGTTAATTTTGGATTGCCATATGCTGTTTCATTCGGTGTTCCGGAACTTGCAGCCTCCAATGAGTTACCAAGGTTGTAACCTACACCCATCGCCTCTGTAATCTGCGATTGATTAAGGTTGTTAAATGTTGTGCCGGCGGCTTCCGCCGTTTTGGCTGTCGTTGTTGGAATTGACAGCGAAGTTGCTACCATTGCCATACTCATGACAATAGCAAGTGCTTTTTTACGAAAAGCCATAATCCTTCTCCTTCCCGGCAGATTGAGAAACTTGTACGTTTTTATGACAAAATAACACAAATCATCACCAAAAAATATGAATAGAAATCCATAAGAAATACCGATACTTTCCCAATATTTATACCGATAAATCCCAAAAAATCCACATATTTTTGATATTAATTCATGAAAAAAGAAGCAAACACATTAACGATATCCGTCACCATCACGTACAATAAAAAGACATCCTTTGTCCCCACAAAAAATGTCTTTCTACATCCCAATCACGCCCAATACATTATCGAAATAACTCCCCCATGAGTTATTTCTTTTGCTACGAAAACTATCTTAACATTTTCGTAGTAGTATTGCAACATAATTTTGAAAATTTCATGTACAATTTTTACAAAAATATATTTTATTTATCTATTTTATTATGCATATTGCAAGATATTAAGATGCTTTTTGGGGATAGCATACTTCGTTTCCCTTTCTCTTATAAAGCACCCCGGCTTTCACGTAATATATCGGATTGGCATTATCCACCTCAAAAGTGATCTGCTGCCCCAAATCGTCTATGAGTGTCGTAAGCGGTCCGGTAGCATTCTTCCCAAGCTTTACCGTAATTGGTCGGTAATCATATTCCGACTTGCTATAATTCATTTTTTTCGTACAAAGCAGAAAGATTTCTCCCAGATTTAATCTGCATAATATCGTCAAAGAACGCAATTCTTCGTTTGCCATAAACGCACAACTTCCTACAGATACCAGTTTTTCCGGAAGAGTTACACTTTGCAGCCTGCAGGCATAAAACGCATTGCTGCCTATTTTTCTAAGTGCACTGTCAAAGGCAAAGTTGGTCAATCCATCGGCTTCATAAAAAGCCATCTGTCCTATCACTCGAAGTTTTTTGCCGCCAGTAACTGTCTTGACTGTTGAATACTGAAATGCGCACTCTCCAATAGTTGTTAGCTTTGAAGAAAGCTGAATTGATTTCATATCCGCTGCATAAAATGCATACGGTGCGATCGTCGTCACCTTATCGGATAACTTATAATTGGTGACACTTTTGCCCGAAGGATATATGTAAATTGTCTTTTTGTCTTTCGAATACAATACACCTTTTGATGATGAAAAGTTACGATTCTTTTTATTTACAGAAATCGTTTTTAAGGTTGTACTCCAGCCTTCATAAGCTCCATTGACACGAATTGGGCTTGCATACTTAATCTTTTTAAAAGATTTTGGCAACGATATCTGCTTGATGCCCTCCATTGCAAAATATCGATAATCGACCTGCGTGATCCCCTCTCCAAATTTAATCTTCGTAAACACCGGCAATACAGAATCTTCCGAACACGGCCACTCATAACTGCTCAGTGATTTGTCATAAAACCCGGTAATTTTAGCATATCCCTTTCCAGTTATAGTTAACGTTTTACTCTTTTTATTGTATGTCCATTTCACCCCACTGCATACTTTACCACTTGGCTGCTTTTTCTTTGTCTTGGCATCTGCTGTCATTGTCATAGTCATCGCTGCCATCAGACAAAGCATGACTACTGCTAGCTGTCTCCATTTTTTCATAAAAATCACTCCCTTCTTATGATAGTTCTTTACCATTTGACTTCTTAAAGCTCTCTTTCAGACGATCCCCTCGTTTAGCGTATACCGCCTCGTCTTTGATGTAATATGTCTTATTGCCTTTCTCAACTTCAACTTTCATCTTGCCGAGTCTTATGTGCTCTGCAAAATCAGCAAACAAACGATATATTGTTGCATTTAATTCCTTACCCAATACAATTCGAAAATCCGTATAGTTCTCTCGGTCATAGGTTTGAAGATTTGTTTGAAAACCACTGTCTGCAAACACATAACTTAGTTTACAATTGCATCGTACGATGATCGTCGATAAATCTTTGATGTTTCCAAACGCATGATTTCCTACCCGCTTAAGGCCCTTTGGCAATTCTACAGATGAAATCTGAGTGCTGTCAAACGCAGAATCTTCAATAATTTTCAACGACTTTGGAAGCTTTACAGACTTTAACTCCGTTTTCGCAAAAGCCTGCCGACCAATTTCACGCAACTTATTTCCCATAATAACACTCTCTATGGAATTTCCATAAAAGGCACGTCTGCAAATTTTGGTTACCTTGGAAGGTATTGCAAATTTTTTCTCCGTCTTGCCACTTGGATAAATGTACAACTTCTTTTTGTCCTTTGAATACAAGATGCCCTTACTGACAGAGAACTTCTTGTTTTTCTTAGACACTTGAAGTTTCTTTAATGTCGTGCTGTATGGTTCAAAAGAGCCATTGACAGCATCCATTTCATTGGACGCTTTGATCTTCTTAAAGCTCTTTGGCAGTGAAATCGTTTTGATACCCTCAATACAAAAAAAGCCAGATGAAATTGTTGTTATCCCCTCTCCAAACACCAGCTTGTCAAAAATTGCCGGCTGTCCCGCTTCTGAACCAGGCCATTTGTATCTTCCCTCTTTACGAAATTTACGGATATCCACCGTTCCTTTTCCTGTGATTGTCAATACTGTCTCATCAGAGTTCAAAGACCATTTGATGTTTTTGGTCAACTTCCCGGTTGACTTTGCATCTGCCTGCACCGGTAAAGTCAGCATAACTCCTGCAGCGATACATAATGCCAGCGTCATTACATATTTTTTCATCCCCATATTACTCTCTCCTTTCTATGTTGGACAATTGATCGCGCTGTCCGTTTTGCTACAATAGTAATATTACGATGGAGCTTATAATTTTCTCCTTGGTTATATATTACAACATTTATAGCTGTAATATATGTCCGTTTCCTTAAGAAAAAATTAAGATTGCCAGACAGCAATTTCCGATTAAAGAACAAAGAGTCGCTTGCGACTCTTTCGCGCTCGAGCGGTGCTGTTTACAGCTAACTTCTTCTCCGCGAGATGCGCATCCTCGCGGAGCGTTTTTTGCTTTATAGGAAACGACAAGTTTCCTATAAAGCAAAAAAGAACAACCAATAAATACTTGGTTGTTCTTTTTCTAAATTTTCAAAAGGCATATTTGCCACTTATTTCTAAGTCGATCTGTTAAAATTTATTTAATGGTAAGTTTGATCACTTTCTTCTTACCACTGCCATCCGTTGCAATTGCAGTAATCTTAACTTTGCCTTTCTTCTTCGCTTTTACAACACCGCTCTGTGTCACTGTTGCAATTTTAGTATTACCAGATACCCAGAATACTTTAGCAGATGCATACTTCTTCTTAGGCGTGATCTTGGCTTTCAGTTTGAGTTTCTTACCAACCTTTAACTTCTTAACGCCAGACAGTTTGATCTTCTTCACCGCTTTTTTCATAACGCGAATGGTAATTTTCTTTTGCAGTCCATTCGCTGTACGAATCGTGATCACTGTCGTTCCGGCTTTCTTGCCAGCAACAATCTTACCACTACCGCTTACTTTTGCTATTGATGGTTTACTGCTGGTATACGTTAGTTTCTGAGGCTTAGCTCCTGTCGGCAACAAAGTCACCGTAAGCTGCATACTCTTTCCTGCTGCAAGCTGCAATTTCTGTTTTACCGGAAGATTACTTACCTTTTTCACACTGGCAATAACACGCATTCCGGTCGCCTGAATTCCCGGCTTCTGCGTTGGTGTGATCGTTGGTTTCTCACTTGGAGCAGCACTTTCTGTCGGATCATCACTAGGTACCGGTGTTATCGCCGGTGCATCCGTTGGTTCCGCCGTTGGCTTTTCAGTTACTGTCGGCGCTTTCGTTGGCTCTGCCGTTGGTGTCGGCGTTTTTATCGGTGCTACCGTTGGTTCCGGCGCTTTCGTTGGCTCTGCCGTTGGTGTCGCGATTGGTTCTTCACTTGGTTCCACGGTCGGCTCGCTGCTCGGTGCGACGGTCGGTTCGCTGCTCGGTGCCACTGTTGGCTTGCTGCTCGGTTCTACCGGCGCCTTATCAAAATATTTTGCACAGAAGTATGTATTCTCTTGTACCGTGTATATAATTCCCGGGGCATATCCCTGTACATCACGGTCACTATACCACCGTAAAATTAAATTCTCCTTTGGTCTATTCGGCAAAATAATATCAGAACCTTGTTCCACTGTCACGGTCCAAACTTCATCTACTGTATCAAATATTACGGTAACTAACTTCGTCGTTGTTCCCCCTGTGGAAATTGTCTCCTTCGAGAACAAATCGTCCGTTCCAAGTGCGCCATCTGTCTGATTAATGATCTTAATATCTCCGACCAAGATAACGCTGCTTTCATCTGATTTCACATCAATCGCAGATTTTTCCGTTTTATTCGGACCCGCTTTCACCGTCAGTGTTCCTCCGATCAAAGAGATCTTACTATCTGCATATAATGCGCCACCTGTTCCGTCCCCGATCGCAGTCACTTCTCCATCCGTGATTGTGATCTTGTCTGCAGATAATGCTGTTTTATTACTTTCTTTGGCAGCTACAGCGGTCAGACTTCCGCCCTTTACCGCGATAGTATCTGCCATAATCTGCTCGGTGTTGTTAGTTCCACCGGAAACAATGACATTTGCTGCCTCAATACTTCCGGTAGTATTGCTACCTCGAACCATCTCAAGGCTTGTATCATCTTCGCTGGAAATGTTTCCGCAAGTCACTCCACATAACGCTGCAGAAACGCCTTTCTTTAATATAATTTTGACTTTCGCATTATCAGCGACCAATTCAAAAGTATGATCTGTCCCGGATAATGTCAATTCATTACTGGAAGCATCATAACTTGCTGCATAAGATTTACCGGTTGCATCATCTTTGCTAAACATGCCATCGACATAAGTCGTATCGTCCAGCTTAGACAAGTCGATCTTATACACATCTTCAACTAGTGTACCTCCTGTCAACGTATGGTCAGAGATCATACTAGCCTGATAGTTGTCGGTTTCTGCATAGCGTACTGACACGGTATAACTTGTAGCAGGCTGTAAATCAGTAAAGGTGGTCTGCGTTTGCCATGATGTGCCATCAATTGTGTATTCATAACTCTTGCCTGCCGGTGCTGCAACGGTTGCCTGCACGGTTAAGGAGGTAGACGTACGTGCCACTATTGTTAATGCTGTCGATGGTGTCTCCTGTATCTCCTTGTCCGGAGCAGTCGTTACTGTCGGTGCTTTCGTCGGTTCTGCTGACGGTGATACTGCCGGATAGGATGCATTTTCTTTCTCCTCGTGTGCTCGACAGGTATTGATCAGCCACTTACCGGTTGTTGTCAGATCATCTGCTGTCCAATCACCCCCGGCATTGCTGCAGCTGCTCTTAAAATACGCCGATTTTTCATTACAATTACTATAACTCCAGCATGCAAAACTAATATTTAATTCGTCCAACAACGCAATCCACCGATCCGCACTTTCCGGGTCATAACTTCCATTACCATCTGCTGAACATATACCAAATTCGGTAACAAAAATCGGTGTTCCATCCTTGGTTGCCAGACGTACTTTTTCCATTAAATTCTCTTTGTGCGTTGCGGAATAAAAATGGAACGTATACATGATGTTTTCATAACCAAGTGCTTTCATCGGCTTAGCCGCTACCTGATCGACATCCTGTGACCAAGTATTCGTTCCGCATATAATGATCGCATCCGGATCAATGGCACGTATCGTCTTAATAACTTCACTACAATATGTATAAAGATCTTTGCCATTGCCACTATACCAATTTGTGCCTGTCGGCTCATTGCAAATCTCATATAACACATTATCATGATCCTTGTACATTGTTGCGTACTTTGTAAAGAATATCTTTGCCTCTTTCAAATACTCATTTGGATTGTAAGCATGCACATGCCAGTCTACCAACGCATACATTCCGAGCTTGGTTGCATAATCGACACCATTTTGAATCAATGTATCAAGCTGCTGTTTGGTACTGTCTCCACCCGTCAAATATCCAACCGATCCACCATCGCGTGGATAACAAACTAATCGAACCATATTGATTCCCCAATCATCACGCAATGTCTGGAACGCATTCTGATTGACATACTGCGGGAACCAATGCATACCATGGGTACTGGCTCCACGAAGCTGTGTCGGCACACCATTCTGATCCACCATGATCGGTGCCACATAGCCGTCAACCTTCTGTACTGACAGTTTACCATGTCTGCCGACCGGAGTGTCCGCATATGCAACATCTTTACGTCCGGTTAATTCATAATTCAGTTCATCACCGGTACTTGGACCTGCACAATTTACAGCAATGACATTAGATTTTCCAACGGAAATAGACGGCTGTTTTCCAAAACCAACTTTATTAGAAGAGCTGCTAACCGTTGCTCCCGCTGCAATCTCTGTCGAATAATATGCCACAACGCCTCCCAGCGCCGCATCATACACTGCAGAAAATCCCTCAACATAGCCAACGTCAACCGATCCCGATGTCGGTATTAAAATCTGAATACCTCTAACCGTTTCGCTGCTGTTATTTGTGATAGAAAAACTGTATTCTGCATAATAATCATTTGTTCCACTGCCAACACTTCTCGTGATCGCAATCTGGTCTGTCGAAACATTGCCACCGGCACTTGCTGTGCTGCTTGGCTTACTTGTCGCGCTGCTTGGCTTACTTGTCGCACTGCTGCCGCTGTCCGCCATATTGATCACCGCAGAGTCAACAGAATAGGACACGGTACTCCCCTCGGCTGCATTGGCAAAACGCACGCCAAGATTTCCCAGCGTTGTTCCACCTTTCCAATCCATATCTGCAAAGGAATAGGTAAGCGTTAACTGACTGCCGGTAACCAGCTCTGCAGTCGAAGACTGATTCCAATTCCAATCACCCGATGCATCCGGTTGTGCAAAAATAAATGCTTGCGCTTTTGCGCCACTTCCCTGTGTAAAACTTTTGATCGTGATCTTTACCGTCATGGAAGTCACCTTGTTCGAAGAAATTGCACTCTTCGTTTTCAAGGCATCCGGTATGTTAAAAAACATATCGCCAATATAATCATCGCCATACTCATTCTTAGCAATCGTTACACTGGTTGCTCCGCTCTTCACGGTAAGATTCTGTGTCGATGCTGCCTTAGCAATGGTAATCGGCAGATTTGCCATAGATAAGACCATTGCCACGGTCAGCACCCACGCATATACGCGCCGCCATTTCTTTGTCATTCTTTTTCTCCCTTCTTGAAATAAACATAAGGCATACTCTAAAATTTTATTGCCCTTCTCTCTAGTACAGCGAATATTAAGTGATTGGCAGTTTGACTTGCTTATTTTCCTGATAGCACTACTCCCCTAGCCTCGACGTAGCCACCACTACGCCTACGTTTGTGAAGTAGCACTCTCAGAAAAATCTTCTGCGCCAAACTATCCAAAACTTAATTTTCGCTGTACTGGAATATCTGTCGAATCCTTACGTTCCTCATTACATTACGTAATCATTATACCCTATCTGCGATTATTCGCCAACACTGATTTATACAACCTTTGACTGCAGAATTTTACTCATTCAGCTGCTGTACAACTTTCATCATTTGATCTCTCAACGTTGCTGCCAGTTCAAAGTTTAACTCTGCTGCGGCCGCATGCATCTGTTTCGTCAACTTCTTACGTAACTGCTGCAAATCTTTCTTGCTCATAGATTCCAGATCTTTCTCAATATCGCCTGAGTTGCCATCGGCTTTCTTCGATATACTAATCAGATCACGTACCGCCTTCTTGATCGTCTGTGGCGTAATACCGTGCTCCTCATTGTACTGCATCTGAATCTTTCGTCTTCGATTCGTCTCATCAATGGCATGGCGCATCGAATCTGTCATGACATCACCATACATAATAACCCGTCCTTCTGCATTACGTGCGGCCCTGCCAATCGTCTGAACAAGAGAAATCTCTGAGCGAAGAAATCCTTCCTTATCAGCATCCAAAATAGCAACCAGTGCTATCTCCGGAATGTCCAGTCCCTCTCGCAGCAAATTAATACCGACTAATACATCAAATCCATCCAACCGCATATTACGAATAATCTCCGAACGTTCCAGCGTATCAATATCTGAATGCAGATAACGCACCCGAATCCCAATTTCCTTCAAATAGTCCGTCAGATCTTCCGCCATACGTTTTGTCAACGTATTTACCATAACCTTATTTCCTGCATCGATCGTCTTTCGGATCTCACCTACCAGATCATCAATCTGCCCCTCCACCGGACGAACAGAAATCTCCGGATCCAACAGTCCGGTAGGCCGTATGATCTGCTCAACACGCGCCAGCTCATGTTCCTGCTCATATACATTCGGTGTCGCCGATACAAATAACATCTGATTGATATGCGACTCAAATTCATCAAAATTCAGCGGACGGTTATCTAATGCAGATGGCAGCCGGAATCCATAGTCTACAAGTGTAGTCTTCCTGGATCGATCTCCCGCATACATGCCTCGTATCTGTGGTATGGTAATATGAGACTCATCTACCATGATCAAGAAATCTTCCGGAAAATAGTCCATCAATGTATGTGGCGTTTCTCCCGGCTTTAATCCCGATAAATGCCTCGAATAATTTTCGATACCTGAACAAAAACCGGTTTCCCGGAGCATCTCAATATCAAAATTGGTTCGCTCAGCAATACGCTGCGCCTCCAGTAGTTTATCTTCGCTTTTAAAATATTTCACACGATCTTCCAACTCTGCCTCGATTGTTCGGATTGCACGCTCCATCGCATCTTTATCAACAACATAATGCGATGCCGGAAAAATAACAATGTGTTCCAATTCTGCTTTAATCTCTCCGGTCAGCACATCAATTTGAACAATGCGATCCACCTCATCTCCAAAAAATTCAATACGAACCGCCTGATCCGCTTCTGAAATCGGAAATACTTCCAATACATCGCCACGCACACGAAATGTTCCACGCTGAAAATCCATATCATTACGGTTATACTGAATCTCTATTAATTTTTGGATCACTTCATCACGGTCTTTGCACATACCCGGACGCAAAGACACTGTCATGTTCTGATAATCAATAGGGCTTCCCAAACCATAAATACAAGATACACTGGCTACAATGATCACGTCCCGCCGCTCCGTCAGTGCTGCTGTTGCAGAATGACGTAATTTGTCAATTTCATCATTGATCGAAGAATCTTTTTCAATATACGTATCGGAAGATGGCACATATGCCTCCGGTTGATAATAATCGTAATAGGATACAAAATACTCCACCGCATTCTCCGGGAAGAATTCCTTGAACTCGCCGTAGAGCTGTGCCGCCAATGTCTTATTGTGCGCAATGACCAAAGTCGGTCTGTTCAGCTTCGCAATGACATTTGCCATCGTAAAGGTCTTACCGGAACCCGTCACACCAAGCAAAGTCTGGAATTGGTCGCCCTCTTCAAAACCTTTGACCAAAGCGTCGATCGCCTGGGGCTGATCACCGGTAGGTTTGTATTCGCTGTGTAAAATAAATGGTTTTTGTGTTTCTGACACAAAATCACCTCCTCACTGCTACATTCTGAATTTCGTCCTGTCCGATCAAAACCTTTTTTCCTTCAAAGGCAAAGCCGTAATGACGGATCCTGTCTGCCGGTATTCCCTGTAATAGCAGTTCGGCATCATAGTTCTTCTCTGTGATCTGATCTAAAGCCGTCCGAACCGTATCCTGTAAAGATTCCTCCTCATCCGGTTCATGCACTTTAAACTCGATCACAATGGCATCATCCACCTCTGTCACCGGTGTAAGCATCACATCATATCGTCCATATCCACTCTCCCGGTTGGAACGGATCTGATACCTGTCCCGCAGCTCCACCAAAAGTCCCAGAACAAATCCATGATAGAACCGCTCCGGCTGACTTTTCTCAGAAGGTTTCTTTCCTGTATCAAAGCTGCTGAAGGTTGCAAGTGCAACATCATTCATATAAATATTCATTTCCTTGAGACTTCCCTTTAACAGTGCCTTCACAAAATCATTATAATTTGCATCTTTATTTTTAAACCATCCCCGGAACATTGTCATGAACATGCTCAGTGTCTCAATATTTGTAATATCCAACGTGTACCATGGTTCCAAAGTAATCCCACGGTAGTCTATATTCTGCACTTTCAGATAACCACTGGCAAGCAGAAGACTCCAGATCGCCTCTTCATTGTCATCCAACTGGTTATATACGATCTGCTCGTCAAAATTTACAGTGATCGCCTGTCCCCTCAGCAGATCCTCCATCTTCTCCTTCACATCTGCAGATGCCGTCCGGATCAATCTGCTCACAAGCCCATTGGAGCTTGTGGATGCCCAGTATGGATATAATCTATGTTCATCCAGATAATTCGTAATGGACCACGGATTGTAAATGTCTCTGTGTTCTCCAAAAGTAAAACCATCATACCACTGTTTCACTTCATCCTTTTTATCGCTCATTCCATACTCATCCAGTGCAGCAAAAACTTCCTCCTCCGTAAAACCGAAACAATCTGCATACAGATTGGAAGTCGTCGTTACAACTCGCAGATTATTCAGATCAGAGAAAATACTCTCCTTGGATACTCTGGTAATTCCCGTCATAACAGCACGCTCCAGATAAGGATTTGTCTTAAAAGATGCATTAAACAGGCTTCTCACAAAAGACGTAAATTCATCCCAGTATCCCTGAACATACGCCTCCTGCATTGGAGTATCATATTCATCCAAAAGAATAATAACCTTTTTGCCATAATAACGTTCCATCCAGACAGACAAATTTCTCAAAGAATCCTGTGCCGTAACATCATCCATCTTTACTGTTGTCCGGTAATATAATTCACGCTCATCCTCACCAAAAATATCTTCTTTCATGAGATTCCTGTTTTCCCAGTACAGCCTTGTAATCTCCTGCTTGATCTGGGTTTTTGCATCCTCCAGATTGCCTGCTTTCACAGCAGCAAAACTCAAAAAGATCACAGGATATGTTCCCTGCAGTTTCCGATACGTTTCATCCTGCCATATAGAAAGCCCCTCAAACAGATCCGCCCTGTTCGCATATTTATTAGAAAAGAAGCAGTCCAGCATACTCATATTTAATGTCTTACCAAAACGGCGTGGACGCGTGATCAATGTTACAACATCCCGTTTTCCCCACCATTCTTTTATAAAATTTGTCTTATCTACAAAAAAACAATCTTGCTCTCTCAAAGCAGAAAATCCCTGTATTCCTATACTAATCGCCTTTTTCATACACTCACCTGCTTTCATTTTAGCACTATACAACTCCTATACACTTTGTTTCATTATAGCGATATTTTCTCAAGGTTACAAGCCACATTGAATAGCAAAACAACTGTGCTTTTCCTGCCCGATTCTTTACGGAACCAATGCTGCCAGATACATTTCGGTGTCCTCCGGCACGCTCGTATCCTGCCCGAGATCCCATGCAAACTGACTCAATTCATCCAGAAATTCCGAATCCTTAGCTTCTTTTATTTTTTGCTGCAAAACATTCTTTGCTTTGTTTCTTAATTGCTCTGAGTTCCTGTCCGCCCACATGACCAGAATTGACTCACAGTAATTTAACGTATTGACTGCCGTGTAACGCAGATAAACCGACTTGAGCAAATCATTCTCAGAAGGATAATTCATTTCACATTTTATCCCGGATGCATCGGCAGGAATCTGGTATTTCTTATAATATTTGATCACGGTCTGATACAAGTCCTCCCGGTTCAGAAGAATGCGCAGTGCCGGAATGCGCTTTGCTACATACTCGATTCCTTCTGCATAATAGCGGTCCTGATCCATCAGGCTGTTTGCCACCGGATTTCGCATAACAAATTCAAATAACTCCTCTGTGGACATGTCTGCCAGCAGGCTTTTGGGAGCATCAAACAAGGAATCATATTCCTTCTGATAATCCACAGCAAGAAAAGAATATGCTCCGTACGGACACACCGGATACTGATATTTTCCGTTGACCTTTTTCCATGCAGCAGGATCCTTCACCAGCTTCCGGTATGCTTTTAACTGCTTCAGATCCTTCTTGCCAATATCAGAAGCAGACACAACATTTGACTGATAGATTTTGTCATAAAATTTCGGAGCATGATCCCCCTGTATCACGAAATTTACACCACGTCGATAGTATGGAATCCTGTCGTCATCATACCCACTGAATTTCACTGACAGCACATCCGGTGAAAGCTTAACCGTACGCAGCTTCGTGCCATCACCAAGGACCACCGGTTGATCGATCATGGAAGATCTTTATCGCCAAGAGGTCTGATATTCTGGATCCATGCTTCATCGCCTTGTACCGTGTACTGATACTCAAAGCCATTGATCACCTTCCGGCATTCCTTCTGCCGGCTCTCTGTGTTTGCATGTTTGAGGATAGATACTCCCCCAAGCACTACCACAGCAATGGCTGCCACCACGATCACTTTTGTAATTTTCTTCATAAAATTCTCCTTTGCAAACGATATGTCGGTTACAATTTCACTTTTCCCTTTTCAATACTCCTTAATAATAAATATCCTTTGGATACAGCAGCTTATTCATCCTCTCCCAGAATTTGCGCTTCTTGGCCGGCTCCGGCACCTCGATCACATACCGCTCGTAGGCATTGATGATCGTTGTGTCCAGATAATGGCTGACCCGCGGCTGGTCACGACGATAGTTCATATGTACATGACCGTGGAAAAAATAAGCCGGCTTATAATGCTTCATGATCCAGCGGAAGCACCGGAAGCCCTGGTGCGGCAGATCCTCGGCATCGCCAAGATCCTTTGCCGGTGCATGTGCCACCAGAATGTCCAGTCCGCCGCGGATGCGGACCTTCCATTTCAGGCGGGACCACCGTTGATACATCTGACGCTCGGTGTACTGATACTTTCTCATAGAATAGCTCATCGAACCGCCAAGTCCTGCAATCCGAAGTCCCTTATACACAAACACGGCATCGTCAATACAGACGCAGCCGTCGGGCGCCTTTCTGTCGTAATGCACATCATGATTGCCGTGTACATAAAGAACCGGAACCGTCGTAAATGTCGCCAGAAACGACAGATACTCCGCTTTCAGATCCCCACAGGAAATGATCAGATCGATCCCATCTAATTTTTCTTTTTCGAAATAATCCCAAAGATATTTCGATTCTTCGTCCGCTAGCAATAAAATTTTCATACTAATCCCTCATGCTCTTCTCAGCCCGCAAACGCCTGGTCACAGGCACAAAATCTGCCGTATGAGATCACTTTGATATCTGTTTCATACGGATCACACAAGCTGTCGTTCTCCCTCACTTAACGTCTGCTTCAGACCTCGCAGCCGCACAAGATCCTTTGCGTGATCACTCAGCTGGTCAATCGTCGGAATCTCTCCCTCAATACCTTCGATGAGCCAGTCCATCATCATGACATTCTCCGGCGTCAGCGCTTCATTCTCCCCACAGCGCATTGTATGTTCGTTGTCGTACAATATGCCGGAAAAGATAGTAAAGCTTCCGTTTGCGATCGAACTTTTCAGGAAACGGATCAGACGGCAGGTGTTCTCCGGGATACTGCTGCCCAAGATCACATCCAGTACATTGGCAGAAAGCCCCCACCAGTAATTTAGCGCCTTCGGCTCCTTCGTCGAATCCGTTTTCCAGGAACCGCGCATAATACTGTTGATCAGCTCCTCATAAAACGCGCCCCACTGATAAACCGTCGTGGCAACATTTCTGGTCCCCTTGTCCGATAAATGGTACAGTCCCAAAGTACGGTCTTCCTTCGTCGGCGAGATCATGTTCTGGGATGAGATAAACGAAATCCCTCGGTCAAGGAAATACTGATCGGAAGGGCAGTCCTGCATTGTAGACCACTGAAGATGGATCCTCGCTCTCGGATTGATCATTCTTGCCCCGAGCGCAAACGCATTGATGCCGGGAATCACGCCGTAGATCGGATAATCTGCAAGATAGCCGATATCATCCTGCTCACTTAAGCTTGCTGCGATCATTCCAAGCAGGAACTTTCCTTCATAAATACGAATTCCATAGGTTCTTATCGAGGCATGCGGTGAGTTAAGCGAGCAGTTTAATATCTTTGTGTTCGGATAGAGCGGGGCGATCTTGATGCAGGCTCGCACAAACATCGGCGCGATCGCAAAAATAATATCATAGCCCTCCTCACAGAGCTTACGCAGTATCTCCTCATCGTCCTCATACGGCTTTGCGATAAATGCTTTGGCATCAATATCTCCATGAAAGGCATCTATGATATGCTTTCTTCCCATCTCCTGTCCGTAGATCCAGTCGGATTCCGACGGCTTTACATCATAGACAAATGCCACCTTATGCACCTTCGGCGACTGCATCTTTTTGATCATGGAGGTCTCTGTATTCGGAACGGTCAAAAGCTCCACCGGCTCGTCCTCCGCCAGTGTCACAATTTCCTGCCAGATCTTTGCCAGATCCTTTTTGATCTCACCGGACAGCTTTTCCATGGATTCACTGTACGGATAAAGGGACAGATAAAACAGCATTGCATCATCCTCTGTCATCCCCTTTAATTCGTTGCCGCCCATCGCCTTATATGCATTATAAAATGCCACATGAAAGGAGGAAAAGTTCATGCAGTCATCCTCGGACCACTGCTCATCCTCTCCCTTTCCCACATACTGGCAAAGCTTCTGATAGCTTCCTTTTCTGGTAAATACGACATAATTGATCTTTGAATTCCGGTAGAAATCCATAAATTCATAATAAATCTGAATATCCGGATCGTCCGTCAGACGCGGCACCTTGCGGATCACCTCTGCCGGAATGGTCGGAGAACCCACGTACTTTAATACGCTTGTCCTTTTATTTCCCTCGACAACATAATATTTATTTAAAAACTCATACACCTTGATCGGCGTATGGATTCCCTCCTGAATCTGCGCATCATACAGCAGAGACCATTTCACGGAAAACTCACTGCCATAGTTTAAAAGCGGCATGAAATTACAGGCAAATGCCTGTGTCCGTCCTGCGGAAGAGGTTCCAATCACCTGCTTCGCCGGGATGTTGATCGTGCCAAGATTCTCCTCGCGCTCTATATGCACATGAGATAAAATCTCATCCAGAACCGGAAGATATGGATAACTTCCCTGCAGTGTTTTACTTTTATATGCTTTCAGTGCTAACTTCTGTGCTTTCAGATAATCATCGTATGCCATATGGTATCTCCTTTCCGTAACATTATACCTTTCCTGATTATACTATATATTCTGTTTGTCTTACAATAATTATCCCCTGAAAATCACCAAAAAAGGGCAAATCTAGCATTTTGCCCCTGATTTCCACCTCATTACGAGCATTTTCCTATACACACCAAAAAAGCCGCAGACCACCTGAATTCACATCAGCCGGTCTGACGGCTCCTGTCATATTTTATACTTCCGATGTGCGCCTTGCCGAAACGATCACAAGTGTCACCGCAAAGATCACAAGCGCATATCCCAGAGATACCATGGACTGGGTCAGAATATTTTTCACAAAAGTGTGCGATACCGTTTTCATGGCACCGATGCTCTCGTTATTCACCACATACCAGTAGGTCGGAAATATTTTTGCCACCTTCTGTACCCCGGCTCCGAAAAACTGCCTTGGAACGAAAATGCCACCGAGGAAGCAAAGCACCAGGCTCAACACATTCACAATACCGTTGATCGCATCGTCCGTTTTGGCAACCATACCGGCGAAAAAGCCAAGGCTTAATCCAAACAGAAGCATCGTGAAAATATTCACGGCAAACCACGGCAGACGCGGATCGGTAAGAATGCTGCCGCCGGATATAACGACTGCTGCCACAAGCACAAACAGATACAAGCCGCCCCCATAGACAAGCACTGCTGCCGTAATCTCTGCCACTCTATTCTTCATCGGCATCGAGCTGCATTCCGTCCGTTCCCGTACCTCCCTGCGGTTCAGCCGAAGCAGCACCAGACCGATTCCGGACACACCAACCGCAATAAATAGATACGGAACATACAGAAAGAAACGCGTGCTCATATCTCCCTGTCTTTTATTGACAAAAGATGCCATATGCACCTTTGTCTCCTTCTCCTGCAGAGCTGTCAGCTTCTGTCCTGCTTCGCACAGACTGCTTCCGTTCCCGGTCAGTGCTGTCATTTTCTGAAGATACATCTGCAAAGCCGCCTCAAAATATGCGGAATCAAAATACCCCGGTACCTTCATGCAGGAAAGCTCCGGCATCCCGCCCTTTGAAATTACCTCGTCCGTCCCCTTCGGAATGACTAATACATAGTCGAGCTTTCTCCAATACAGCGCATCTGCAATCTTATCCTGATCCATTTTCATTTCGGTCACCTGATTATGTGTCCCAAAATACTCCCTGATCTGACCGGAAAATTCTCCTTGATCCTCATCCACAACGGCGATATCCAGACTGTCCTGCTGAAAAGAGGATGCTCCGCCACCGCCGTTTACCTTCGCCATGATCAGCGATAGGGACATAAACACCGCAAAGAAGATAAAAACAGTTCCCTTGTATTTATTTAATATCAAAAAATATGCTTTAAATACTCTCATATCGCACCCTCCTGAGCTTCCACACACTGATGATCACACTGACGATACCGATCAGAGCAAGTGTCACCATATTGATCACATATCTGCGTCTGTCCCCATATACGGACAGACTCTTAAAGCCATTCACGATCAATGTCCCCGGATTGATCCGGTTGATAACCGGACAATGCTCTTCAATGAGAAATGTGATATCTCCCCACTGCAGTCCGGCAAGAAAGGAGCTTATCATAAATACCGCCACGCAGACACCTTCCTTTTTCTGGACGGATCCTTTGATAAATACAGCGATCACCTCACCAATCGCGAGTGCCGTAAAGCTGCCGATCCATCCTCCCAGCAGAACCAGTCCCGCGTTCTGTCCGAAATTCTGGTCATATACAAAGACACAGACGCCTGTTACAATCGCCACAATGATACAGTACAAAATGTATGTTGCGATAAAATCATTCAGCACCTGACGAAGCTTCGGTGTCGGCGCAACATTTCTTCTGGCACCCACCGCCGTCAGATCTGCCTGAATATCATTGCCATTGTGCATTCCAACCATTGTGCCGATCAGGCAGGTCATGGCGATCAAAGCATAGAAATACTGAGCGTATGGATTCTTGTCGGTTCCTTTTAATGGAATCTCCTTGATCTGCGCCTGTGTTCCTGCCGCCAGAGCCTGCACAAGATCTGCCACCTTGTCCGGATCCTTCCTGGCGGTATCCTCGATCAAGGCGGTATTCTCTCGGTACTGATCCAGAAATGTCTTGATCAGACTGCTGTAATGGTCCGAAGTTTTGGCGATAAGGGATAACTCCTCTCCCCCCTGAACGATTCCGTATATCTTTTCGTCCTGCAGCGCTTTCTCCGCCTGCTTCCTGTCTGTATACTTTTTCACACGAAACAGCGGTATCTTATTCTCCGTCTGTACCTCCTCCATCATACTCACAAACATTTCCGGAAGATCGCTGTTTGTCAGAACACCTACCGGCACCTCCTCAAACTGCTCAAGATCATTGATCCCGCCAAGCATAAAATAAAACAGCATTCCGAGAATAATCGGAAATGCCAGAGACCAGAACAGAAGTGTTTTCTGACGCAGCATGGTTTTCATTCGATATCTCACATGCAACATAATACCACCTCCTAATCTCTGAGTTCCTTACCGGTTATTTCCAAAAATACATCGTTTAAGGTCGGAAGCTCGGAATGAACATTTCCAAACACGATCTCCTTATCCTTTAAAAGATCCAGAAGACGTAAAAGATTGTGCTTTCCTTTCGAAAAACGAACCTTGAGCAGTCCATTTTCAAGGCTTACATTGATCACATGCGGAAGTGCTCTGACTGCATCGGAAATCTCCTCCGAAAAATCAGACAGCTCCATCTGGATCGTCTCTCCCAGATCGATCATCGCCTTAAGCTCATCCTTCGTGCCGAGTGCAACATTTCTGCCTTTATCCATAATGGCAATTCTGGTGCAGATCTGCTCGACTTCCTCCATATAATGCGTGGTGTAAATGATCGTGGCTCCCTGTCTGTTCAGCTCCCGGATCCCCTCGAGGATCTTATTGCGGCTCTGAGGATCCACCGCAACCGTCGGCTCATCCAGAATGATCAGCTTCGGCTTATGAGCAATTCCACAGGCAATATTTAACCGGCGAAGAAGTCCTCCCGACAGCTTTTTCGGATAAAATTTCCGATATTCCGTAAGTCCCACAAAGTCAATCGCTTCCTCCACCAGCCTTTTGCGCTCTGCCTTGTTTTTGATGTACAGACCACAGAAATAATCAATATTTTCATAAACGGTAAGCTCCTCGAATACCGCGACATTCTGCATAATGATGCCAATGTCCTTTTTGATGTCATAGTCGGTCGGCGTCATCTCCTTACCAAAGATTTCAATGTGACCTTTATCATACGTCAGCAGAGACAACAGGCAATGGATCGTTGTTGACTTGCCGCTGCCGTTCGGTCCCAGAAGTCCGAAGATCTCTCCCTCTTCAATTTCCAGATTGAAATGATCCACGGCTACCAGATCACCATATCGTTTTACCAGATTTTCTATTTTTACAACCATACAAACCTCACATTTCTGAAAAACCTGCTTACAAATTCCACAGATATTTTCTCCTGCTTTCCTGATATCAATTTCACCCGGACAAACTCCTGCCCCCGGATACAATTCTATGATACCGAAATCTCATTAACAATGATAGTGAAAAATGTAAAAAGCGCATATGACATTTGTCACATTCCGGAAATACCGGTAGATATCCCGCCGCAAATCCCGTATAATAAGCATGTTCACAGCGTATGCAGTTCAAACCGCAGAAAGAGGGAATATCCATGTGCATTTATATAGATTCTGTTTTACTGTTTATCCTTTGCAGTCTGGTCTATCCGGCGTTTAAACCGGATCCGGTACATATTACCGGTGTTTTGTTTCTGATCACAATATATTGCTTTGAGCTGTTATGTTCCTCAGACAGACAGCGCAGTTATCTGGGAATTATGGCTTTGATCCTCTGCTTTTTCTATCCGGAGATGACGATATTTCTGCCGTGGCACTGTTATGTATTTTTCCTGCATAAACAGTTTGTTCCCGCCGGACTTTATCTGCTCCCACTGATCACTTACAGTTATCGGATCTCCGGCAGACCGGTTCCGTTTCTTCTGCTGATCGCAGCCATAGGCTTTTATCTGGCATATACCAACCGGTCACGCACCCGCTTAACCGAACAGATCCATCTGCTCCGGGATAACAGTGTCGAGCAGGAGCTTTCCCTGCGGGAGGCAAACCGCAGAATACTGGAAAATCAAAACGACCAGATCTACATTGCGACCCTGCGCGAGCGAAACCGCATTGCCAGAGAAATCCATGACAACGTGGGACATATGCTGTCACGATCTATTCTGCAAACTGGAGCACTTTTCGCTGTCTGTAAGGACACATCCATCACACCTCATCTGTCCGCTTTAAAGGACACACTCAATCTTGCGATGGACAATATCCGAAGCAGTGTCCATGATCTGCGCGATGAATCCGTTGATCTGAATGCGGCATTAAATGAGCTTACCAAACAGTTTACATTCTGCCCGGTTCGGCTACAGTATGATATGTCGAGACAGATTCCCAAGAATATCAAATACTGCTTTTTGTCGATCACAAAGGAAGCCATGAACAATATTATAAAACACAGCAACGCCACTCAGGTTCAGATCACCGTCAGGGAGCATCCGTCCTTTTATCAGCTTCTGATCACCGATAACGGCAGCGTGAAAGCTCCGGAGGATATGACAGAAGTCACCACGGGCGGAATGGGACTTCAGAACATGAGAGACCGCGTGGAAGCACTTCACGGCATTCTGCATATCAGTGATCAACAGGGATACCGTATATTTATATCGATCCCGAAATCGTAATGAACAGCTTGAATATACAGAATCCTTCTTGTCCACAGATCAAGAAGGCAGAAATAAAAACAGACAAAATTAACGTAGTAGAAATCAATCACAAAATTGATGTCAGGAAAGGAAAATCACTTATGAATATAGTTCTTATAGACGATGACCAGCTTGTCTGCATGTCATTAAAAATGATCCTCGAAGCCTCCGGTGACATTCATGTATCTGCGATCGGTCATGACGGCAGCGATGCATTGCCCCTGTATCAGCAGTACCGTCCTGATATTCTTCTGATGGATATCCGTATGCAGCACCGCAATGGGACGGACGCACTGTCGGATGTGCTTGAGCAGTTTCCGGATGCCAGAGTGCTGTTTCTTACCACCTTCGTGGATGACGAGTACATCACAAAAGCTCTGCAGCTTGGCGCAAAGGGCTACATCATCAAACAGGATTATGAAACGATCATCCCGGCACTAAACGCTGTCTATTCCGGTCAGAATGTCTATGGCAGCGAGATCATGGAGAAGCTCCCCGGGCTTATGCAGCAGGAAGCCTCCTTTAACTACAGTGCTCACGACATTTCATCAAAGGAATACGAAATTATCACTCTGGTCGCACAGGGGCTCAGCAACAAAGAAATTGCCGCACAGCTCTTTCTCAGCGAAGGTACCATCCGCAACTATCTCAGCGGTATTCTCGAGAAGCTGCAGCTGCGCGACCGCACCCAGCTTGCCGTGTTCTTTTATCAACATTCCTGACGCACCCAAAAGGGCAAATCCAGCATTTCTCCTTGATTCTCACTATGTTACGAACATTTTCCTATACAATAAAGAACCGGAAATACAAAATATTTCCGGCTCTTTGGGTGTTCATTTTTCTATTTATGAGAAAATAATATGAGGAAGCTCTTTTAAACTGCGGATCACACGATCTGCACCGGCATCCATCAATATCTTTTTGGCACGGTCAAGCTCCTTTTGCTGCTCCTGTCCGGTCAGTCCTTCAAATTCCTCCTGACTCATCCCAAGAGCGGAACTTCCCTCCAGAACGCCAACCGTATATACGCCGGCATTCTTGCCCTCTTTCATATCAGAAGCAGTGTCTCCCACCTTCATGACCTTCCGGACATCCTCTGCTTGTAAAAGCTGCATATTGCGGAAGATCATATACGGCTTCGGGCGTCCATTTCCCTCCACGTCCTCCGGTGTGACCAGAAGATCCGGATGATATCCCTTTGCCGCTGCCTCCTTCTCGACTACATCCATCATCGCATGTGTGTAGCCGGTGGTTGAGCCAATGCGGATACCGTGCTCACGCAGTTTATCCATGCATTCCAGACAGCCCTCTTTCGGATCGGTATATTCCGCCAGACCCTCCATCAGCTTCTTTTCAAATATATCATAAATTTGCTCAACATCCGTCTCATCCGGCTCTTTGCCGTTCTGCGCAAGCCAGAGTTCATGAATACGTCTCATCGCAAGCATTGTGCGGATATGGTCCTTTTTGAGCATTCCCATCGGCTCACGGATCTCCTCCATGGTCGGTACGATACCAACCTCTTTAAATGCCTTTTCAAAAGCATATACCGGAGCGAAGCAGCCGTAATCCACGGTTGTTCCCGCCCAGTCCATAATTACCAGTTCAATGTCCATCGCTTTAACGTCCTTTCTATCGTGATTCCAGAAATTCTTTTAACAGACTGCAGAGCTTCTCGATATCCTCCGGATAAATCTCTCCGATGTTGCCGACACGGAAGGTCTCCTCCTTCGTTGTCTTTCCGGGATATAGTACATATCCTCGGTCCTTGATGTAGTCATACATTTCACGAAATGTGAAATTGCAGTTCTCCGGATAATAGAAGGTTGTGATGATCGGTCCCTGTACATCCTGTCCCAAAAACGGGACAAACCCAAGTGCGGACATTTTCTCGCGAAGCAGTACCTCATTATTGTAATAACGCTGATGACGTGCTGCAATACCGCCCTCTTCCTTCAGTTCTTCCATTGCCTTTGCAAATGCCAGCACAACATGTGTTGGTGAGGTGAAACGCCATTTGCCGTCCACATTCATCGTCTTGTACTGGTCATACAGATCCAGAGAAAGTGATCTTGCATTTCCCTCGCTCTGCTCGAGCAGATCCTTACGCAGGATCACATAGGAAAAGCCCGGCACACCCTGAATACATTTATTGGCACTGCTGATAATGCAGTCAATGCCCCATTCCTTTACAGGAATCTCCACACCGGCAAAGCTGCTCATTGCATCGACAATAAATACGGCGCCGGCATTTTTGACAACAGCTCCGATGGATGCAACATCATTTAAAATACCGCTTGTCGTTTCACTGTGCACCATAGAAACATGAGTGATCTCCTGATGCTCCTTTAAGATCTGCTCTACTGTAGCGGCATCCGGCTGCTGATCGATCGGCCACTGATGCATCTGATAATGGATACCGGCATGTCTGGCAATGTCTGCCATTCTCTCGCCATAAGAACCATTCGCAAGGACCAGAAGATGATCGTCCTTCCCGGTCAACGTCGTTATGGCAGCCTCAACACCAAAGGTTCCGCTTCCCTGCATCAGTACCGTCGTATATTCCTCCGGCGATACGCCTGCAAGCTCTAACAGACCACTTCTTATTTTCTGGGTCACCTGCTTATAATCATCATCCCATGTACAGTGATCCACCATCATTTCCTGTTTGACCGTATCCGTTGTTGTAAGCGGTCCCGGTGTTAATAACTTATATTGCATGTTACGCCTCATTTCTGAAATTTTGATTTTCTATTTTATTTTTCCTTTTTCATACTCATCTTTAGTTTTGTCCCTGTTATGGCATTACCTCATCAGATAACTGCTGATGCTTCTCATACAGCTCAAAGGTAAGCGGCTCTGAGAAGGTCTTCGGATATTTTGACTTATTCTTATTGTCAGAGGACTCTCCCTTGTAAAGAGGGTTAGGATAAGACTGCTGCAGCTCCTTACGACCGTTTTCGATAATGCACTGTGCCATCTTCATTGCCTCAGGATTGCTCTTGTCACCCTTGTCAATTACAGCAACAGACTCGGTCAGAGAAAAGTTACCCTCGGTCGGATCTACAAAATCAATCGGCTGACCGTCTTCCTTATCGGCAACTGCCTGATGTCTGAGGCCAAAGCCGATTGCAACCTCGCCGGCACGGCAAAGCTTCAGTGGGGCAGATCCGGAATCTTCGATATGATCTCCTGCATTGATATAGATCTGCTTCAGGATATTCTGTGCTTCCTTCTCGCCATACTCAGAGATCAGAGCCTGCATCAGAAGCCATGCGGTAGAAGATGACTTAACATCAGTAATGGAAAGATGTCCCTTATACTCTGCCTTCGTCAGATCCTTTAAGCAGGTTGGTGTTGTCAGCTTGAGTTCTTTCATCAGATCGGTGTTTAAAATGATCGCACCCTCCTGTGAGGTGATCGGTGCCGCGTAATCGCCGAATTTGTCAATGGTATTTACCTCAAAATCAAGCTTCTTGAACATGTTGTTCTGCTTCTGTGCGCTGTCCAGATAGAAGGTACTCATTGTCACCATATCTGCCTCGATATTTTTCCCTTCTGCCAAAAGCTTTCCGCCAAGTTCGGAGGTTCCAAAGCCCTCAAACGAATATTTTCCTTTATAACCATTGTTATCCAATGCATTCTGCATTGCGGTGATCGCCTCATCGTCTGCGTTGGAATAAATAACTACCTTTTTGTCTGCGGAATCGGAACTTCCCGATTTTGCACTGTTTCCACATCCTGTCATCGCTGTGGCAGCAAGCATCACTGCCAGTCCCATACTCATAATTCTTCTTTTTAACATAATGTCTCCTTCTTTTGGAATAATTTTTGCGTAACACGCATTGGTTTATATTTAGCAAGCCCTGCAAACAGAGCTTTGGCTATCAGATTGGTGAAAAAGATCAGCAGTGATAACACGAATACCTCATTAAATTTGTTGAGATACTGGAGCTGCTTGATCTTCGTGGTAAGCACCATAGTTCTGGAACCAACCAGAAAGATAATGGCACTGACGGTAACGCAGGAGTTGGTGAAATAATATCCAAAAACACTCCACAGACTTTCCTTTACATTTGGCGTCACGATCCGGATGATCGTTTTGATCCAGGAGTCTCCCATCAGACCGGCTGTTGTCTCCCAGCTTTCATTCAGTTTGGACAACGAATTTTTCATCATAAGATAAGGCGATGAAAAATAGTGGATCACATTACAGATGATGAGCAGTCCCATCGTATTCTGCAGACTGGTGCCGGAGAACACAAACATATATGCCACGCCGAGAACCATACCCGGTATCGTGTTCGTGACCATGGCGATCCCTTCCACAACGCCCTTGCACCACTTCGGCATCCGGCTTCTTGCAGTCACAAGTGCTGCGCCATAAGCTGCCAGCGTACCGGCTGCCGCCGATAAAACTGCCATTGCCAGTGTATTTCCATAAATGCTTAACAGATCACTATCCGTAAAAACGGACACGAAATGTTCCATGGAAAAGGATATTTTATTCGGCCAGTCTGTGACAAACGGTGCCACAAAGATGACAACGAAAATGCACAGCATCAAAACAAGTGCAATGACAGACAAAATCGACCACACAAAATCTCTGACCACGTTTTGGGACAGTTCTGCGTCACTGATCTTTTTATAACGGATATTAAACCGCTCCAGATACTGTAAAAGACAGATACTCACAATCGACGGAAGCAGCATGATCATCGCTACTGCGGCTCCCTTTCCGAAATTCGGAATGCCTCCGAGCATCTGGTCATATAGCACACTTGCAACAACCTCAAACCGGCCGCCTACGGATGCCGGAATACCAAAATCCGTGAAGCTTAAGAAAAATGCCTGAATAAATGCGCCGCAGAGTGTTCCGAGAAGCGGACGCACAATGGCGATCCAGAAGGTTGCATGTGCTTTATCTCCCATAACCTTTGATACGATCATGACCTTTTTGTCTATGTACTGCATCGTATTGCTGACTAACAGAAATGCTACCGGTATCGTATACACACTGTAGCCCACAAGCAGACCAAAGATTCCGTAAAGTTCAAACGGAAGTGTATGTCCTAAGGTTTTCGTAATCAATCCCTGATGACCAAACGAGTAAATAATTGCGAAACCATATGTGATCGTTGGAAGAAACATCGGCAGCATCGCCGCCAGACGTATGATATTTTTGAAGCGTTTCGGCAAATTTGTATAATAGCAGGTATAAGCAAGAATGAATGCGATAATCGTTGCAAGCCCTGCGGCAAGCGCTGCGATCAGAAAACTGTTGCCAAGTGCCTGTCCAAATTTCTTCTGCTGAAACACGCTCTGATAAACAGAAAGTGTGACCCCTCCGTCCTCTCCCGAGAAGGAGCGGCACAGTAAACGAATGACCGGCAGTCCCAAAAACAGAACAAAGAAAACGGTCAGAATCATAAATATTACTTTAATGCCAATTGAATTTTTTTTCACTTTTACACCGCTTTCCCTGCTTCTAACGGTACATTTCCAAATAATGTCAGAATATTATCCCGCTTGATGATTAACTGATTTAATATGAAATGCTCCACAAATTCATTCTCCGGCGCATTCACAATGCCAAGAGGTGTATCGTACTGTGAGATCTTTCCTTTCTCAATGATCAGCACCCGGTCGGATAAGGTCAACGCCTCCTCCGGATCATGGGTAACAATGATCGTCGTCAGATGAAACTGTCTTGAGATTGTTTTGATCTTGCTCTTGATCGACTCCTTGATCACACCATCCAGTGCGGAAAGCGGCTC
>OKRU01000979.1_pt1 | contig 28981 bp, 21 predicted proteins | sample 1601131 | NCBI WGS metagenome assembly OKRU01 (sample SAMEA3541558, study PRJEB24748) | human gut metagenome | biome: human gut; feature: human-associated habitat; material: faeces | place: China | collected 2012
TAGAATCATCTGGGAGGGATGAGAATGGCAACTGAACCGGTATTTTCAAGAAAAGGATGATCTGGAATACACGCTCGGCGATCTGTTTGACCGCAAATACGCAGACCTGATGGTGCAGATCAACCCAAGGCTCAGCCGCTACGAGACACTGCTTTATCTGAACCGTGAGCTTTTCCATCTGATCGAGACGGAGGTTCCTCTTCCTCTTGTGAAACATTTGTATATGGAAGACATCGATACGAAACACAATCTCCTGAATAAAAAGCGATTCTATTATTCTCTGATCCCGCAGATCATTGAAGAGGGACAGGACAAGGGAGAGTTCCGCCGTTCCGAAAATGCCAGAGAACTCGCCGATAATTATTTCTCGCTGGAGCGCGGCATCATTTACGACTGGTGCGTTAAGGACGGAAAAGACAGCCTCGTCCACAAGGGACAGCGGTTACTGCAGATCTTCCTGAAGGAGCTGCTGGCATAAATTTTCTTATTTCTCTGCCGGCTTCATATTGCAAAGCACCAGTGCGCCCAGGATCAGAACCATTCCCGCCACGCCTCCGAGGCTCATTTTCTCGTGGAATATCACAATTCCAAGAAGCGTTGCCACAAGCGGTTCAACCGATGCAATGATCGAAGCACGGCCATTTTCCATCGTATTTAAACCATAATTATATAATGTGTACGGAAGCACGGTGCTGATCACGCCGAAGACCAGAAAGAATGCGATCATGCCACCGCTGCTGACCGTCACGCTCCAGATGCCCGCTCCGTTGATAAACGGAAGCGTGGTCACTGCCGCCACCAGAAAGGTATAAAAAGAGATCGTCAGAGAATGATATCCCCGGTCGATCGCATACCTGGAAAAGATCGAATAAAGTGCGTATCCAAGGCCCGAACCAAGTCCGGTCAGAATCCCCGCCGCATTTAATGAGACGGCATCTCCAATGATCCCCGTCACGAAAATACAGCCGACAAATGTCATGACAAGTGCCGTCACCTTCCGAACCGTAAAGCGCTCGCCAAAAAGGATACGCGACAGAACCATGACAATCGCAGGTGCCGTATAAAGAAGTACGGCTGCCACCGACATGGAGGTCAGGGAAATCGTCTTGAAATAGCAGTAATTAAAGAAAACAATACTGCCTATCCCTGTTCCGAGAAAACACCACAGATCCCGCAAACGGATCCGAAGCAGTTCCCTGCGGAAAAATATCATAAACACAAACATGGCGATCACCGTTGCCATTGCACGTATCGCCACAATATCCATACTCTGCAGCCCTCTTGCGTTATAAACGCGAACAAAGAGCCCCATGGATCCCCAGAGACTCCCTGCCGCCAGAATAGCGGGTACTGCAAATGTTCTTTTTTTCTGTTTTGCCACAAGCATCGCCTCCCTGTTATGCGTCCGGTCCATCATCCTTAAACCGCATCTGTACGATCTCCGCAAGAATCTGCGCAGTCTGTTCCACTCCCAGCAGTCCGCTGTTGATGATCAAATGCTTGTGCGCCGGATCGGACGAACTAAACTTCGCATATCTTTTGTGATAACGGTTTCTCGCTTTATCGACCTCCGTGATCATCTTCTTGGCTTCCTCTTCCTTCATGCCGAGAGGTCCTGTACAGTTGGCAAGACGGTCCTTATAAGATGCGTAGACAAACACATGAAATGCATTCGGCTCATCGCGCAGGACATAATCGGAACAGCGTCCTACGATAATACAGGATTCCTTCGCCGCAAGTGCCGTGATGATGCCACTCTGTGCCTGAAAGATCCTTGTCTGACGGTCTGCAGATTCTGTTCCGAGCGGAAACAGCATTTCAAAAAATCCGGAGGTGTCCTTTTCCTCCTCATTACTAATGACGGAAACCGGCAGATCCAGCTTCTGTGATGCCGCCTCGACAATATCTCTATCATAATACTCCACATGAAGCAGCTCTGACAACCGTTTTGCGATCGGACGTCCCATGCTTCCAAATTCTCTTGTGATCGTTACGACAAATTTCTTCATAGTCTCCCTCGATTCTGTGCCGCCGAATCCGGCTTCTTTTCTGTCTGCACCGCGGCACTGGTGCAAACGCCCTGGTTTCGTATTATCGTGTCTGTCCTATTTATTGGACATATGGCATTATCGGTGTCTCTATCCTGTTTACCGGACATATGGCATTATCGGTGTCTCTATTCTGTTTATCGGACATATGGCATTATCGGTGTCACTGTCCTTTTTATCGGACACTACTGATTTAAGAATCTGGACAGGAATGCTTTCGTACGCTCTTCCTTCGGATTCTCCATAACCTCCTTCGCCGGACCTTCCTCCACGACATATCCGTCTGCCATAAAGATGACGCGGTCTGCCACATCCCTTGCGAATGCCATCTCATGCGTAACGACGATCATAGTCATTCCTTCCTTTGCCAAATCCTTCATAACATTTAACACTTCTCCGACAAGCTCCGGATCCAATGCCGATGTCGGCTCATCAAATAACAGCGCTGCCGGCTCCATAGCTAGTGCTCTGGCGATCGCCACACGCTGCTGCTGACCACCGGATAAAGTTGACGGCATCACATGTGCCTTGCTCTCAAGACCAACTTTTTTGAGAAGCTCCATACCGATTTCCTTTGCCTCGGCTTTGTTGCGATGCTTTGTCAGAACCGGAGCCATCGTCACGTTTCCGAGTACCGTCTTGAGCGGAAACAGATTAAACCGCTGAAACACCATTCCCACTTCCTCCCGGAACTTCCGGATATCTGCCTTTGAATCGCAGATATTTTCCTCTTTATAAAGAACTTCTCCCGAGGTGGGTGTTTCTAACTGATTGATGCAGCGCAGGAATGTACTCTTTCCTGAGCCGGACGGTCCGATGATACAGACAACCTCTCCCTCGCTGACCTCCATATTAATGTCCCGCAGGACCTCCAGATCACCAAATGCCTTCGACAGATGGTTTACCTTTATCATTGTATTTCCCATATGGCACCTCCTATTTATTGGCAATCCGCTTTTCAACCATCTTCTGTACGATCATCAGGACAGACAAAAGTACCAGATAGAAAATGGCACACACGGTATATCCCGGAATCGTTTTGTAGGTTCTCATAACATAATTCTGCGTCTGTCTTGTAATTTCATTGACCGAAATCATGGACAGAAGTGCCGTGTCCTTTACGGAAATAATAAACTGGTTAAACAAACTCGGGATAATAGAACGAAATGCCGGTGGAATTATAATATGTATCATAATCTGCATCGGACTTAAGCCAAGCGACGCTCCCGCTTCCTTCTGTCCAATATCCACGCTGTCCAGTGCTCCCCGCACAAGCTGTGATATAAATGCACCTGCATTTAATGTGATAACAAGGATACCGGCCAATGTCGGATCCAGCACCACTCTCTCCCCCTTGATCAGTCCGATGATCTCCGGCACCACAAAATATACATACAATGCCTGCACCACGATCGGGGTACCACGCATGATCCATACATAAATATTGGCAATTCCTTTTGCAATCTTATTGCGGCTCTGCAGAGCATATCCGCAAAGAGAACCAAGGACAAAGCCAAACAGTATACCGATCACCGCAATCTCCATGGTGACCTTCAAACCACGAAACAGCATCGGACCAATGGCCTGTAATAATTCAAGATCAATCCCCATGTCCTGCCTCCTTATGAAATCCGGGGCACCTTCAAGCGCCCCGGCAATGTGTATTTACGAAAAAGATAATATATCGGTCTATGCAAAAAAGCGATGCTTTTTCAAAGGTGAAACTGTAGTACTTCCTGACTGCAAATTTCTATGCGAAAAAGCGAAGCTTTTTCAAAGGTGAAACTGTAGTACTTCTTGACTGCAAATTTTTTGCAGTCTTAGAAGTACTTTTCACCTTATTCGCACCAATCCTTCTTCAGCTTATCGATCGTACCGTCATCCTGCAGCTCCTTAATTGCCTTATTGAACTGCTCAATGATATCCGGATATTTCTTGCAGATATCAAAGGAGAATGCAAGTGCGTATGGTGCCTGACCATTGTAGAACTCATCACCGACAATCTTAAGCTTTACCTCACCGGTCTTAATTGAATAAGAGGTACCCGGTGCATCGTAGATCGTCGCATCTGCCTGACCACCCTCGACTGCCTTATATGCTAACGCCTGAGAATCAAAGCTCTGCAGACATTTCTCCGGAAGCTTTGATGTTGCATATTCGTAAGCGATCGTTCCGGTCTGGACTGCTACCTTATACTTGCCATCTGTCAGATCATCCACAGACTTGATGTCGTTGTTATCCTTGCCAACTGCAACAATGATACCTGCGTCATAATAAATATCCGAGAAGTTCATGACTTCTTTTCGTTCATCAGTCGCACAGAGTGCTGCGGCACCGAGATCGATCTGTCCCTGCGTCAGTGACGTTGTCAGCGGACCATAATCCATATCCTGGATCGTATCATTTTTAATCTTAAATCCAAGCTTATCCTGCAATGCTTTCAACAATTCCACATCAAAACCCTGCAGTGTCTTTCCATCCTCCTTAAAATAAGAAAACGGTGCGTATGTTCCTGATGTTCCAACGGTTAATTCAACCTTACTCAGATCAGTTGTACCTCCCGCCTCAGAACTGCTGCCTGCCCCGGATGAACTTCCTGCATCTGAACTACTTCCGCATCCGGTAAGCATTGTCGCTACCAGTGCACCTGTCATCAATACCGAAATTGCTCTTCTCTTTACTCTTTTTAATGTTTTCATAGTCATGTCTCCCTTCTATACGATGTCTTCTCCTCCGGCTACGATTAATTTCAATGTATGTAAAGAAAAAAACAGACGACGTGCTTACTTTTATAAGCTCCATCGCCTGTTTCAATCCAATTGAAATTATGCACCTATTATAGACAAGGTTTTATCATTTGTAAAGATATACTTTTTTATTACTTCCATAACACTTTGTAATGACATCCCGAAAATGTTATTGCACTTTTCCGGTCGTCACGGACGTCTGCTTGCTTAATCCTTTCTCGCGGAACAGCTCCTTATACTCCTTCATTTTCGCCTTTGGCACAGAAATCTTAACCCTTTTATTGATGCCCTTAAATGCGTTCTCTCCAATATCTGATGCTTTCAGTCTTGGAGAATAAATATAAAGAACTTTGATATTTCTGCAGTTTGCAAATGCTTCTTTTCCAATCTTATCAACTCTGGAACCCAGAGATACCTTTGTCACTCTCTTGTTGCTGCGGAATGCCCGCTCGCAAACCGAAGTAACGGAATAACTAATTCCATTAATCGTTACCTTCGTACCAATCTTTACTTCCTTACGTCCGGAACCCGGACGATACAGTGCAACCTCTGGATTTTTCACTTTGCTGCTTGTCACCTTGAAACGGTAGCCTGCAGAGGAGGTAATGATCTTGCCAACCTTTGCCGGCTTCTTCCGATTCGTCTTCGGAGTTGAAACAGGGGTCGGTGCCGGTGTCGCAGGAGTTTGTGTTGCCTGTACCGTCTGTGTCGGAACAGGTGTCCGGACAGGTGGTACAACCGTCGGAACTGCCGGGACTGTCGGCTCCGGCACTTCCGGTTTCTGCGTTGGCACTTCGGTCGGTACCGGCGCATCTGTCGGTACCGGCTCCTTCGTTGGCTCTATCGGTGCAGCGGTTTTCGCTGGCTCACGGGTCGGCTCCATTGTTGGCGCCTCGGTCGGTGCCGGTGCCACCGTTGGGTCTACCGGATTCGGTGTGATTTCCGGTTCACGGGTCGGCTCTGCTGTTGGTGCCTCTGTCGGTGCCGGTGCTGTTGTCGGCTCCGGTGTGATCTCCGCAGACGTACGGCAGTTCCTCCACTACGTGCTTGCCGAATGGTGAGGGTATCACTATAAGTCACTTCGCGCTCTTCTATAAGTATAGCAGCAGGACATGTCTCATAATCGGCCTCAGGAGCATCACGATAAATAGTAGCCAAATATCTTTTATCTGTATCGAGAAAAGACAGACTGATATTAGCCGTTCGTTCCTCATCTCCCGTGATACTGCCTATATACCAGCATCCCTCTCCTTTATCACAACGGGCAATAGTAACATAACTGCCAATGCATGCTTCCGGCACCACTGTTCTGCTCCAATCTGTAGGACAAGATACTATAAAATTAAAAGGTTCCGGATTAGCCTCGTAATTCTCTATTTCATCCGAAGCCATTTGTAACGGTGAATAGAGCACCACAAACAGCGCCAATTGTTTGGCCAGTGTGGTATGTACACGTGTCTGTGGCATTACATCGTTAACAAACCGAAACGTCACCGGTGTAAAGTCCATCGGGCCTGCCAACCCACGAGTGAAAGGCAATATTACGGTATGAGAGGGAGGATTTCCACCATCTACATCCCAAGCGTCCCATTCTTGTCCACGTACTCCCTCTTGTGTCATCAGATTAGGAAAAGTACGCTGCAAACCTGTAGGAATCACCGGTTCATGATTATCAATACAGATACGGTGACGGGCAGCAGCCTCTATTACCTTGCGATAATGAAGTACACCAAACTGACTGCTATGATATTCTTTCCCATCAAGCAAATCGCCCACATAACCCGTTTTTACTTGATGCACACCATATTTCTCATAGAACTTGAAACCATCTTCCATCTGATTTTCATAATTGGAAACATTACCGCCAGTTTCATGATGTCCTATCAAAGCTACTCCTTTGCTACGCCCATAATCAGTAATACGTTGTATATCAAAATCGGTATAAGGTTTTGTGAAACTAAACTTCCAAGTAGCCCAGTCTTCATTCCACCCTTCCACCAGTACACCTCCCAGGTTATTGGCAGCAGCAAAATCGATGTGACGCATTGTATTCTCTGTTGTGGCCCCATGATGGGGACCGGCATGCCAGGTGTTATGCTTCATGTGATAAGTCCACCAAATTCCAATATAGCGCATAGGTTGTATCCAGGAAGTATCGGTTATACGACAAGGTTCATTAAGATTTAACATGAGACGGGAAAGAAGCAAATCACCGGCAGATTCAGCCACTATCATTGTACGCCAAGGAGATACACGGGTATCGGTAACACGTACTTTCTCACCTGTACTCCAAGGTGTAAGAGCCGCACGTAATGTAACCGTTTTATTATCTTCAAGTTGTTCAACCGGCTTCAAGTTCATGGCAGCATAATCTGTAAGATTTGCTTCATGAATAGCCAAATAAAGGCTATCTGTTGTCTCAATCGTCACCGGAGTGCTTACCCATCCCATCTTACTAAGAGTTTTTTTCTCAAATAAGGCCTCGTAAAAACGAACTCCTTTCACTGGAATACTCCAAGCATCATAATCTGCAGGAAAAACGAATTCAGTCACTTCGTCATCAATAAGAAACTCTTGTAGCTGTTGCTGGCGCGGGAACTCATACCGGAATCCCATCCCATCATCAAAAAGACGAAAAATAATATTCAGTTCCCGCTCCAACGATGTTTCTTCCTTGAGGCATACCCTCAATTCATTATAATGATTTACAATTTCAGCCTCTTCCCCCCATACTGGTTGCCACACATCATTATGCGAATCATGCTTAACCTCTTTTAGAACGAAACCAGTCAAAAGATCTGGCGCATCCTTCAAAACCAATCCCAGACGTGAAGGAAGTAAAATATTCTTCCCCGCATGTCTTAAACAATATCGGGGAGCACCTTCTTCATCAAGTGTAAACTCTAAAGAAAGTTTTCCATTTGGAGAGGTCAACTTGATATGTTCCTGCTGGCATGAAATCATCCATAGGCCTAAACATAAAGCAAGTATAATCTGTAGCGTTTTTTTTAGTTTCATAGTCATTACCGAATTTAATTTTATATATCCAATTCTTATTTTATAAGTCTACTGACAAACAGTCCCTTTCCTTCCTCAGCCGGAATAACACAGAAGTTTACGAAACCACAGACAGACTCCGGTTCAAGCAACGTGGCAACCAAATTTCCTAAAGGTTGTGCCAAAGGTACCAACCAACTACCTATTGGAAGTTCTACATTATCTTCATAGACATCCGTTTCTACATTTACCGGATGAATCCCCTCCCATTCCTTCTCTGCACGATACAGACGGGTTACTTTGTAACGCTCAACTTTTGCTTTTTGTACACGGGTAACTTGCTCAATGTGTACACCCAACGCTCGAAGCTTACATACTGCTTCTGTACAGGGAGCATCGAGCAGATAAGCCTTAGGGCGAGTACGCATCAATTGAGGTGTTGCCTGCATGGCATCAAGGGTTGGCAGTTCAGTCTTAAACAGTTCATTGGCCTTATAATCGATAAAAGAGACTACATGACGTACAGTATCCGAAGTGAAAGTAACATATATCGGTTCAGTAGCTTTCAAGGTGCGCTTCCTGGCTTGTTCTATCTTACGTTTAATTGAAGCACGATGTTGCGCAGCAGTAACCAACGTTTGCCGTGCCACCAAGAAACCGCACTCACTACGACGTGCAAAACACTCCGGTCCCAATCCAATACCTCTTATTTCGACAAAAAGCGATACAGCCCCCGTCAATGCTTGAAAAGTAGAACTGGACTGCGGACTTTTGGCACCTTTTACAAGAACAAGGGAACCATCTGCCACACGAGGAGTAAAGTAGAAACCGGAAGCATAACCGGCACTATTTAAAACGACCTCTGCCTCACGACGAAAAAGTTCTTCAGACAGCGTACGTAAAGCTAAAGGCGCATTAAGATGTCCTGTAGGTAAAAAAAGTACATCAGCAGCATTTGCTGTCGGCACTCCACGTAATAAGTTAAACTCACGACGTAAAGGTGTATATTCATGAATATCAAGAGCTACGTCCGGATTCCATTGCTGATAGGACTGCTTCAACAGCAAAGTGACAGCATCCTCTAATTTGCTCTGATCGCGATTCAAATCGTAACCATCGGCTGAACGACGTTGCTGAATGGCATAACCATCAACATTGGCTATAGGAACCAAAGCCACAGCTATATGATTCAGCAATTCACGTCCTTCTTTTTCACAAAGTAAGTAACGGACAAGCATGCATACAGCCTCAGCACCTGCCGGCTCGTTACCATGCAGTGCCGCTTGAATCCATACCCTTACCTTCTTCTTGTCGGGAGTACCCAAATAAAGTACCGGAATGGTACGTCCTTGTTTGGTAACACCAATATTCTCCATATATGCCAAACCCGGAGAACGTACAACCAATTGTTGTAAATAGTCCTTTATCTCATCAACCGATGCCAATCCGCTACCGTAAGGTTTACTTAGAGTAGGTGTCTCACGGTCAAATTTGGGGTCAGGATAGAAACTTGCAGTTACTCCGGCAGGTTGCTTCGACTGATTTCTATTCCATAACACAAGATTAGCTAATACCACTTCTTGTGCTATCCTCTGTAAATAAAGAGCCGTTTCAGACGGTAGACCTGCATAATAATCGCTGCTAAAAGGCTCACCAAAAAAAATTGCATAAAAGACACAAGCCGCCAGATAACTGCCTGCAGGACTAGGGTGGCTGCCATCAGAATTATACAACTGCAAACTTGGACACTCTCTACGTACACGTCTCCATGCCTCACCCACAGGAGCACAATAAGCATCAAGGACATCAGCCATTTCCAAATAGTTTTCCGTAAGTTGCTGCTGCATTCCTTCATAAGTATCATTATTACGCCCCCATGTCATATAACAGACACTTTTTCCTTTTGGGGCATAAAGACGGCGTAAACTATCTAACTGCGCCGCAGGATGGAATACATTCTTCTTTACCCATTCCTTTTCACGAGTAGGTGCCTTGCTCTGTTCCTGCATCACCATATAATCCCATCCTCCTTCACGAATCGCCTCTAATGTTTGCGTATTGGCTGCATGCTGTCTCAAGTACCAACCAGGGTTAGCAACCTGGCGCACTGATATTTTTTTTCCACATGAGGATGCTAACGATTGGACTTGCCATGGCAAACGATTAAAAAAAGTATAGCTGTTACCTATAAAAAGTACCCGTAAAGAATCTGTCGTCAATAATGGCACAGCTTGTTTCCCCATAGGGACAGCCTCATGCCCGATGCCGCACTCTTCTATCTTGCGCCAATGGCATTCCCAACCACGGGATGCAGCCAACTGGTGAATATAAAGCCAGAAACTACGCCCACGCTCCATACGGTTTCGTCCTTGTCGTTCAGCTTCAGGAGTCTTGCGTAGAAAAGACTCACGTATCGTATCTCCCAAAGCCAGCTGTAGTATGATAGGTTTTGACAAGTATTTTTTTATCTGTTCAGATGAAATATAGGGGATACCAGCCGTACCATAAGGATATGTCTGGGCCAAATCAGGAAAAGTATACCAACCGGGAGAACTTATAATAGCTTTTTCCACATAAGGACTATCGTGAAAAAGCATGAAACGCTGTACGAATTGCCCACCAGCAGAATGACCATAAATCATATATCCTTTGCGCATGCTTCCCGTAAATTGACGCACATATTCAAATAGTTTATCAACCAACACTGGTGTAATTTTTTCGGGAGCATTAGCTACTGTATGGGCAGCATTCATCACCCCCACCTCCTGATAGTCTGCCAAAGGATAAGATTTCAAATCAAAGTGAGGTATAAAAAGCATAAAACCCTTTCTCTCCGCTTCTTCTTTCCAACCGTCCAAAAGATAACGATAGCCGCGGTCTCCTCCTTCAAAGACAAATACAATAGGCATTTGTTTAATATCCCCCTGGGAAGGTATATAATAATGTACATCTACCGGGCGATCGGCAAAAGGAGGGTATTGACTATAAGTGAAGAAATGTTCACCTCTTGGCCTTTCCAAAGTCTGTTTCGCTATTGCAGATAAACAAATACAGAGGAATCCAATATAAAATATAATCAGCTTCTTCATAATTCGTACCTTCCCTTCTTTACTATTGTACCATCTTGCATTACAAATTTACCACGGGCAATGACATCTGTAAGCTGCAAATCTTCCGCCAAAAAACACAAGTCTGCATCTGCTCCTTGTGCCACAATACCTTTAGCTCGTAATTTCAGATTACGAGCCGGATTGGATGTTATCAATGTAATCGCCTGTTCCAATGGTACCCCCTCCTCATTGACTAATGCAACTACCTCCTTGAAATTTAAATTCAAAGGAGCAGGACGATAAGTTATTTCTCCAGTTTCAGGATTCACTCTGCGTACGCCACCATGGCCATCACTAGAAAAAGTAATGCGATCAAGGGGGACACCAGCTCGCAATGCACGTATCACACAACGATGGGGAGTATCAAACTTTGAGCCACCAGTCGAAAAATCAATCATTCCACCTAATTTACCAAATTCTACAGCCTGCATAAAAAGAGCTTCAGTACGTATCAGATGAGTAGGAGACAGATAAGATATCAGTGTAGGATAGTGACGAGCAATATTGAGTAAGGGCTCAATACCTTCCGGAAGTGCTCCCAAATGAATGTGGAGAATTCCTCCTTTACCAGATGTAAATCCCCCTAAACGTACCTGATGTATAATACGTAATATCTCTTGCTCTGTCGGAAACGGACTACGGTCATCACTCATCGCCAGCTTACAGCCAATAACTTTATCTATGAAGATAAGATCGTCAGCCACACTATTCATCAATGTTTTGGTAGGCAATCCGTAATAACTTGTCAGCATATAAGCCGACAATCCGTCATCGTCAATAGCTTTGGCCTTGGCATAAAGCGTAGTAAGTTCTTTGGCAAATCCATCAGTACCAAGCATACCCAATACAGTAGTAGTACCACATGCCACCAGTTCGCTCATAGTCACCTCGGGGACTAATGAGGCATAACCTTGTTGCCCTCCTCCACCAGTAATATGTACATGCTGATCTATAAATCCCGGAGTAACAATTTTACCTTGCACGTCAATAGTATGGCAAAATGATTCATTCAGTTCAATTGTCTTTGAAATATGCGCAATCTTTTCTCCGCATAGCAAAATGTCTGTTTTACCAAGATAGGCAGGAGCATATAAATTTGCATTCTTTATCAATGTAAACATAGCTGTCGATTAATTTTAGAAAGTGATAAGATGATAAAGTATCAAGAAAACAATTCCTCCTATTAAAGGAAATGTATTACGCCTTGCCAACTCCACTGATGACACACCGGCTACCCCGGCAATGGCAACAATGACTCCGGCAATAGGAGATGCGGCACGTCCCATGCTTGCCGCCAACTGCAAAGGAAGTATCAATGAAAAAATCGGCAAACCAAGCTGAGTGGCTATACCCGGCAATAAAGGACCAAATGAAAAAAAGGCTGCATTGCCACTTCCCATCAGCATGGCAGCTCCAAAAATAATGAGAGTAAAGATTGCGGCAATAGCTAATCCCGAAAGTCCGATATGAGAGGAATAACCCACCAATGAATCAATAAATCCCAAACCAATCAGTCCTTTAGAGAAAACTTCTGAAGCTACAATCAATGTTACAACTGAAGTAAACACATTTCCCATGCCTTTCCAAAAACTTGCAAAAACGTTAAAAGTAGTACGCACACTACGAGTATGAAACAACACAAATACCAATGATAAGAACAGAGAAAAAAGCATAGCAGTAGTGGTACCCAATGTTACAGTAGGCTGAAACAGTCCCACAAAAGGTGAAAAGAAAATGAGAAGAGCCAAAGGTAATACCGGGAGTAGCGCAAAAGCCAATGGAACATCCGGTTTTTCTACTAATGAGGTTGCAGTCACATTTGACACCTGCAATATGCCATCCTGCTGTTTCTTTGCATCTTTTTTATCAAAATAACGGTTATTGAAATAGAAGAGTACCATTACAACCAAGGAAGTAGGAATTACTAAAGGAAGTTGATGAGTGATGAAATATTCCACATTGGATTGTCCTATCAATTCGGCAGCCATAGCAGTATTTGCCGACCCCGGTCCCTGATCAAATAGAGTAGCAGCGGCAATGACTGACAATGCTGTAAGTTGGCTTACTCCCAAACTAATTAAAACAGGATAAACCGAAGCCACAAGCAACAATCCTAATCCGGCAGCTGAAGGAGTAGTAATAAAAAGTAATTGTCCAATAGGAACAACTATAGTAGCCGCCAAATAAGGATAACGTCGAAAAAGACCTAATGGCTTCATGGAAATATAGACCAATGCATTAGTAGCCTTTATGTTATTCATGAAAGCTACATAACCGCCAATTGTCATTATCATAAACCCTGCACGCGCCAAATTAGAAAGAAAAACTTCCTCTATCATCCTTACCAAATCAAACACCACCATTCCCGTAGCTTCACTAGGTACTACCGAATGCACTTGCATGAAAAAAGCAGCTGTAAGCATTAATAAACCGGAAAGCATCAAAAGACCTTGAGGATTGAGCTTACGATAAAGACCTACCGCTGTAATCCCTACCATAAGAAGACTAAAAATGAAAGCCAATTCGGACATGATGTATCAAGATATTAAGTTTTTGTTTTCTTTTGAATATATGAATCTAAATCAGATATAAACACCGATATATACAAAGCCGTTTATATGCGGTATTTATATCTGACTATTATCTATCAATACCCCGGATTATTTTCCAAAGGATTACCAGTATTGGCATCAATGAATGATTGCGGCAGCGGGAAAAGGACAGGAGTTTCATATTCATCCATACCACGTCCTGCAATACCAGCTATCTCATTGAGTTCACGCATGCGACGTTTGAAATAGTTATTGGTATCACGTTCGTCACCACCATTTTCTTGGCAAACACGTACCAATGTATGACGACGTTCTTCCTCCGTAAGCAGTTCACGGCTGCGTTCATCAAGAATGAAATCCATACCACCGATTCTAAGATCATCTTCAGTAATACTTACAGCATTGGAACGATTACGTACTTTATTTATCCATTTAATGGCCTCGCCTACTTGATTACTCTTGTAAAGAGCCTCTGCATAAAGTAAATATGTATCTGCCAAACGTAAATAAACAATGTCCGCATAGTGTCCATCATTAGCTGCATTAGCCAAAATAGGTGGAGTATAATCCCATTTACGAGTAGTAGGCCAATCATATTTTTTAATGGAAGTAGAAGTTAGCATGGCTGCATTAACCGTAGTATCAATAAGTGCAGTACCACCTAAATCAAATACCTTGGTTACATTGCCGGCAGCATCTACATCATTAATACTCCATACGATAGCATTGGCAGATACACGGTCATCTTGTTCTCCCATTCCTTTATAATTGTACAAACGAAGTGCTCCTCTGGAAGGAACTACACGTCCGGCTCCCTTACCACCATTAGCTTGCCAAAAGACTTGTGCAAATGAACCTTCACCACCGTTATTGATATAGTCCGGATTATGCTGGTTTGTCTTTTTACAATCGCCATCATTAGCATAATAGTTCTTATAAGTTGTAGTCATATAGACATTTGCAGTACCATAGGCACTATTCTCCTCTTCTGTGTTAATGAAAGCCAGTAACACCTCCGTATTTCCATCAGCATACATAGGAGTATAAAATACGTCAATAAAAGGACATCCATCATTGGAAGCATTACTACCAAAGCGTTGATTTATAAGGGAATATTCTCCACTTTCCACTAATGGTTTCAGTACTGAAACTGCTTTTTCAGCATTACCTTCTGCCAAATAAAGTTCACCCAAATAGTGACGTGCCACAGCACCAGAGACTTTACTATTATTAGAAGTACGCAAAGGAAGGTTATCGACTGCAAACTGGAAATCTTCTGCCATCACTTCGCGAATACTACTCAAGGAAGCACGGTCCCAATCATCACGATAATTCAATCCTGTAATTTCTTGTGTTGAAAGGGGCACTGCACCAAATGAATAGGTAAGGTGACGGTAAGCCCAAGCACGGAAAAAGCGAGCTTCGGCCAACACCTCATTTTTACGATTTTCAGCATCAGCACCACTTCCCCAGTTAATGCCATCATTGTCAGCTCTTGAGATAACCATATTGGCAGTGTTGATGATACGATATCCCCACTGGAAAATATTATTCCAAATAGCAAGATCAGTGTAAGTTATCTCTTTGGGATTGTAGAGGAACTTCATTTCCGCATGACTATTATTGGCCCATGAATTATCTACCCCTCCACCCCAGGCAGAATGCAGACAGAGCGCAATACTTCCTCCCATTGCATCAGCACGGCGATACTCTGCACGCATAAGACCATAAAGAGGCGTTATCATCGATTTAAACCCATTGTAATCTACAAGTAAATTTTCAGGATAAAGTGCATCACGAGGATCTTCCTTAAGAAACTTATCCTCATTACAGCCGCCCATAGTGAGCAATAATACTGTAAACACTAAGACATTGAAATATGTTATTTTTTTCATATGTGCAATTTCATTTTAGCTTTTTATGATATATTACTCTCATCAAATATCTAACTTTAGTCCAAAAGTGAACGAACGTACTGGAGGAGCAGCCAATTGATCATTGAGAAATTCCGGATCCATACCTGTCCAGCCAGTTATTGTAGCCAAATTCTTAATGTTCATGTAAAGATTGAGCCGTTTGATGAAAGTACGACGCAACCATTGTTGTGGGAAATTATAACCCAATGTAATGTCGGAAATACGTAAGAAATCTGTCTTTTCATAGAAACTGGCTCCCTCTGGATTCACATCACTATTCAAACTATTTTTCGGATAGCTATTCGTAGGATTCTCTGGAGTCCAAAAATCCACCAAAAAACGGTTCTGGCGATATGAATTATGGCTTGTATCATACAAGGCATTCAGATGGGTTTGTCCTAACTGAGCCGTTAAGAACACACTCAGAGTGAAGTTTTTGTACTCAAAAGTGTTCATCAAACTCATATTTACTTTAGGAATAGCCGACCCTATAATAGTCTTATCAGCCGTTGTAATATCGTTACCATCTACATCAAGGTATTTCACATATCCAGGATACGAATTACGATAGTTAGGATCTTGCTGCCCTGTCGGGTTAGACGGATCAGCAATCTGCCATACACCGATAATTTTATAATCATAGTTCACATTGATAGGTTCACCAATAAACCACTTGGAAGCCACATCATCAACCGGCTTTCCATTAGCATCATACAAACCAACATCTACAATCTCCGAACGATAGTGTGAGAGGTTGAAAGAGGTGCTCCAGCTAAAACTCTTATGTGTAATGTTATTAGAAGTTATCTGGAATTCAAAACCACGATTACGGGTCTGTCCACGATTCTCAGTAATAGAGCCAGTACCATTAATGGTAGGAATAGAACGGGAAAGCAGCAAATCTTTGGTTTTAGACCAATAAATATCAAATGAACTCTGAATACGTCCATTCCAAAGTGCAATATCAAAGCCAGTATTAATAGATGTAGTAGTTTCCCAACCTAAACCGGGCGAAGCTAACTTCGACGGATAGAAACCAAACTGTGCAGTATGATCATCATTCAGATAATTGTAAGTTGAAAGATTAGGTAGTGTACTATAAGCACTGATAGCCTCATTGCCATTTTTACCCCATGACAAGCGATATTTCAGATTGCTAATGGTTTCACTTATAGGCTTGTCTTTAAAAAAAGATTCATTGGAAATATTCCATCCAATAGCGGCTGAAGGAAAAACGCCGAATTTAGAACTTTCACCAAAAGCGGAGTAACCATCACGACGAGCAGTAAGAGTCAACAAGTAACGATCATCATAAGTATAATTCAAACGCCCCATTTGTGAAATATGATTTTCTTTATAATAATTGGAATTACCAGACATTGTGGCAGCTTTAGAAATCTGGTAATAATACATCACATCATTGGGAAAATTCTTACCTTCCATTGTATTCTGTTCATATTCCTTGCTTTGAGCAGAATATAATCCTGTGAAAAATATACGATGTTTGCCAAATTCACGTTGATAAGAAATAATATTCTCCAAAATCCATTCTTCTGAATGCCAGTCATCAGTATTCAATACGCCATTAGCACTAGCTCCTTCGTAGGTATCCAAACCTTGATAATTCTTATAGGAGCTGTTTTGGTAAGTGAAGCCTGTATTCAATTTATAGCTCAGCCCTTTAATAAAGGGAAACTTTACCTCAAGCACATTATTAGTGATAACCTTTGCACGAATATCTTTTGTCTTATTATTAAGAGATCCCAACGGATTAATGCTGAAAGCTGAAGAGGAGTCCTCAGTAGCAGAAAGTGTAAGTGAACCATCCTCGTTATAAGCACGTCCCAACGGAACTTGTTTTATAGCCCGCCAAAAAGAAGCACTGCTACCACTACGATCGTAGCGACCTAACTGTGTAGTAGTAGAAAATTTCAACCAACTATTAAACTCCTGATCAAGATTGAAACGTACATTATAACGCTTGAACTCATTGCCTACCGCAGTTCCTTTCACATCCGTATAGTTCAATGAAATGAAATAGCTGGTTTTGTTAGCTCCACCACGGAAAGAAAGGTTATGCTGTTGTTTTATACCGGTCTGTGTTGCCAACTTCATCCAATCAGTACTCTGACCGGCAGCATACATAGCTAATTCAGTAGGAGTAAAGTTATCTAACCAAGGTTCAGGATTCTCTTCTGTAGGAGGAGTAGTATTGGTAGCCTTGAAAGCTTCAGATTTATACTTATAGAATTCTTTGCCATTCATCATACGAGGTAAATTGATAGGCTGGTCAATAGTAACATAAGTATCGTATGATACCGTCAATCTGTCTTTCTTACCGCGCTTAGAAGTAATAAGGATTACACCGTTAGAACCGCGAGCACCATAAATGGCTGCTGAAGAGGCATCCTTCAATACTTCTATACTCTCTACATCATTGGGATTGATTTCCGACCATGGACCATCAAAAGGTATTCCATCAAGAATAACAAGAGGTTTATTATCGGCCGTAATGGAGTTGTTACCACGAATACGTGTAGTAGTAGACGAACCTTCAGCATTACTACCCGTCACACTAATATTCAATCCTGGAACTGCTCCTTGCAAAGATTGAATCAAATTAGCTTGTGGGCGACTTTCAAGTACATCCGAGTTAACTGAAGCAACCGAACCTGTAAGATCACTTTTGCGCTGTACACCATAACCTACTACTACCACCTCATCCAGTGCCTGGTTATCTTCTTTCAGTACAATCTTTAACGATGATGCGTCTTTCACCTGCAATGTCTTGGATATATACCCAATGAAACTTATCTCCATTACCGCCCCCTTAGTCACTGAAGCGAGTTTAAAGTTTCCTTCTACATCGGTAATGGTGCCCGTACCCGTACCTTGTATCACTACATTGGCACCGATTATCGGTTCTCCTTGTTCATCTGTCACATTTCCGTTAATATTCCATGTCTGTGCATGAAGTGAGCTTGAAAGTGACAGCATCCACATAAGACAGACAAGCAAAATACCACTTGCGTCTCTCGATTTTTGTCTGGTTTTCATAAATTACATTTTTAAGTTAATAGGAACTTGTGTGTAAAAAATCTCGAGAGCAAAATTAGACAATGTAACAACCGATTATATTCACAGGTAGAGGATTTGGTAAATTCACAAAGTTATATATCACTGATTATCTTTCAATTACAGACAGACTCAATAGATTTTCAGTAGTGATTTAAATTAAATCGGTAATCAAAAACATGTATATAGATAATTGCCATTCGATAGTATTAAGCTATTGAATGGCAATTATCTATATACATGTGGGTAAAAAATGAGAGAAACGCTCAGTCTTCAAATTACTTTTTACAAACCTCTTTCACAGCTCGAAGAAATTCCTCCTTACTGAGCGAAGATTTATTTAAAGTTATAGAACGATTATTATATACGGTTTGCAGTGAACAGTGCAAAAATTCTGCAATCTTCTCACTATCCGTTACCCCCATTCGTATCAAAGCATGAATACGAAGTTCTGTATTAAGCCGCCCAGACTTCACTTCAATATGTTCTTCGGGACGTAGCAAACTATTGAAGTGCTCTACAAAATCAGGGTATAAATGTAGAATAATGGAATCAAATTTCTCATAAAAATCCTTCATTTCATCGCTCATGGTAGAAGTAGAACTAATCATCTTCTTTAAATCTTCAAGTTGCCCAGCCTTTAATTTACGGTTTAACTTTTTACGATACTCCTCCATACGGCAAATATAGGATGAACAAAGTTTGAATACCTGACCAATATACTCCTCCTTAATATAATTTGTGTCACGTAGAACCAAATTGAGCTTTTGCAGTTCACTATTAAGACTCTTCAATCTACCATTGGCCACATGTAGCTCAACCAAAGCTTTCCTACGTCTTCTTGTTTGCCTTCTCAAAAAGAAAAGAGCTATCAGCAATACAATAGTGAGAAAACTAATAAATAAAAGGAATAGCTTTAGCTGCTTCTGTTGCATATGATCACGTTCAATGTAGCTTTGATGTATCCTTCTCTGCAACTTCTGCTGATGAAGCAGTCGTACACGGCTCTTAAAAGTTATACCGATATCAGAACAATAAGTACTATAACGATAGGCTCGGTCCAACTGACCTTGTTCATATAAATAGGAAGCCAATGCATACAACGAACCAATATCACGATTCACAGCATATACATCAGCAATACCTGAGAGAATCATATTTTCCAGCCACTTGGTATGGTTGTGTTCTTTTTCATAAAGTAGAGCCAAGTTATAAGCTAAAATAGAATAATTACGACTATTAGGTAGAAGACGTTGTTTTTCCTTTTCCAACTCATCCCTAATGGCAATACGTTGTGCACCGGGAACATCTTGATATTTCCACACACGGCTATAAAGGTAGCGTGGCTCGTCAGGAGTGGCCGTCTGCAATACTGAATCTGAATATAACGCATAAAGTTGACCATAATGCTCATGTAATGCATCATCACCTAATGAATAGAGTTGCAACCGCGAGCAGAGAGTACGCATCTGACCATAATAACGCGAACGTAAGTAGCGAGGCATACTGGAAGAACAGAGTGAATGCATTACTTCAGAGGCTTGACTAAGCAAGCCATTAGCCGTATAAACAAAACCAATACCTAATAAAGATTCAATCTCACGATTCTTATCATGATATTGTCGTGCTAAATCAAGGCTTTGTGTAGTATACTTCATAGCCGAATCTGCATCATACACGCGATATTCTTGATAAATAGCCTGATTAAGTTCATACTGTTTCTCAAATGCCTTAGATTGTCTTAGTGAATGCTTCAACGCCTCTATTCGCTCCTCTTTCTGCAAAATAAGTTTATCAGAATTATCTATCAGACTATCTAATTGAGTAAACAATGCCTCATTTGCCTTAGCAGCACTATCTGAGATATGCTGCTTGCATCCAGCACAAAAAAACAAATATAGTAAGAAGAATAGGTTTAAACAAAAATGGTTTTTCATATTTCTATATTCGTTGGTAGAATTCATTTATTTAATAAATGAATTGTATTTATAACCGATTATTACTCAATAATTTAAAAGTAATAAGTCAGAAATATGGTCATAACATTTAAGGGTACATTCTAAAGAGTGAAGATTTAACGCTTTTATTGATTTTTAATCCATTTGGGGCGTCAATACGAGCGGTTTCTTCTTTTTCGGTGCAGTTTGTTTCCGATATTCCACTTCTATTTTGGCTCACTGCCTAAGCCACTGCAAAGGTACTATATTTGTTCTATTATTTTTCTCTAACCTTGTGCTCTGTCATTTAATTTTTTTGCTTGTAAATCTTCATTGGTTCCAAGTGTGACATTTCGCAGTGTAATTTCACTATACTTAGCCGAATAGAGAAGGTATATACTTCTTGATTGAAGAAGCAGTTTTCGTATAGTTCCCCAAATTACGTATAGCTTAAAAACTACTTTTGTAAAATACGCACAGAGATTTACTTTTTAAGAATAGTATCCCTGCATACTCATTTCCTTTGCTGTAAAATATTGATACTTATCCTCTTCTAACGGATAGTCCCAGCATCCCAACTGATGATAGATTTCTCCGCCAAAACCATGTTTGAACTTATAAAGCCCGTACATGGGATGTGAGGTATCGGCATACGGAGCGATACCGAACATATCATACTCCAAGCAATTGTTCTCACGCGCCAGCTGTATAGCCCTCCATTGCAAGGCATAAGTGGACATCAGGTTGCGGTGAGCTGACGAAGAAGCCCCATAGAGGTAAGTAGCCCGATGGGATGAGAGCACCAGGAACATCGCTGCCAACGGAGTGTTGTCATGATAGGCTATGAGCAGTTTTACATTTACTTTAGGGTCGTCACATTCCATCTTTGAAGCAAATATGGAATAGAAATACTGGATGTCGTTCAAATGAAGCCCGTTGCGAAAAGCAGTTTCTTGATAGAGGCTGTACCAAATCCGTAATCCTTCAATTCCCACCGAACGCACTTCCACTCCACGTTTCAATGCTAACCGGATATTATAGCGTGTCTTGGGCTTCATCCGTGCGAGTATCTTCTCTTCTGTGGCAAACAAATCAAGTACGATGGTATTGGCCGGCAGAATATTGGTGTTGGCTTTACGCAAGTTGTGGCAGCAAGTGCCATAGTTGAGTTTTATTTCTTGAAACTCTTTCTTGGGAAGTCCTATCCAACGGCCTGCTTCGTCAAAATCATCGGTTTTGCACCAATGGCTTTCCCAATTAAGGTCATAACGCAGTGCTATGCAATGCTTGGGCAGGAAAGAACGGAGCGATTCGGAAAGTTCTTCCAGAAAAGCGCCCTGATTTTCTTCCGATGGTTCTATCTCGGGACCGTATGGCAGATAAGCGATATAATCCTCACGATTGAGGTACTGAAAAAACATGATGAAGTCCGCTTGTGTATGCGCATAACCTCCTACATGGGTGTAAAGGTCACTGTTGCGCACGCTGTAATCAAAAGCGTAGGAATTTATGCCAAGTTGTTCTTTTACCTTTGACCAAAAGGAGGTTTGCTGAACAATGGGTGTACTATAAGCGTCTGTAATTTCTTTGGGTTCCAGTCGGATATTCATTTTTGAAATAGGTTTTGTGCTCTTTCTGATGATGAAACGAACAGAGCAAATTAACATAAAAATGCAAAATTAGCCTTTAAAGGATTGACAAACAAGAAAAAAACGACAAATACAGGTTATTTGCCATCTTTTGCCATTCGTTGAAAAATATTAAGGAAATATCCATACTATGTATGGGCTTGTAAAAGTCCCAGATGCCTGCCAATAATGTTTGTTTAACTGCATATTTTTCCGTATCTTTGCAAAATACCGTACAACAAAGGCCTTTAGAGGGCAGAATCATTAGGACAAATCTTTGTTGGAAATAGTTCCGTTTATCTCACATGGTTCAAGCTCATCAGTATCGCCCCTATTGCGGTTGTTTTCTTTAAAAATAAAAAAGAAATGATTGTTGTTCCACATGGAATGACAATAAAATTTCCGTGTGCCTGTTTGTTTGACAGATAGGCATTCAAATCATTTTTGTATTCAGACGGAGAAAAGATTAACGAATGAAAGAAAGGTTTATTTATGAATGAGAAAAAGAAAATAGAAGTAATGAAGCTCTACCTTATTTTCGGTCGTGAGTGGAACAAAGCGTTCAAAATGCTGATGAAAGGAAAGAGCAAACAGGAAATCAAGAAAGAAACAGGATGTACTGTCGCTGTAAACGGTGCCAACTTTACCATCAACGAAGGTGAAATATTCGTCATTATGGGGCTGAGTGGAAGTGGAAAATCCAGTTTGTTACGTTGCATCAACCGACTTAACAAGCCCACCTTTGGAGCAATTGCGGTCAATGGCAAGAATATAGCCACCATGACCGACGAGGAACTGCGTACTGTCCGTCGCAAGGAACTGGCCATGGTCTTCCAACATTTCGGGCTGTTGCCCCACCGTACCGTGTTGCAGAATATTGCTTTCGGCCTTGAGCTGCAAGGTATAGGCAAGGAAGAACGCGAACAAAAAGCATTGGATAGCATGAAACTTGTGGGGCTTGATGGTTACGAGAACCAGATGATAAACGAACTGTCGGGCGGTATGCAACAACGTGTTGGTTTGGCACGCGCTTTGGCAAATGACCCCGAGGTATTGTTAATGGACGAGGCATTCTCTGCTCTCGACCCACTGATTCGAGTGCAGATGCAGGATGAGCTGCTGGCTTTACAATCGAAAATGAAGAAAACCATTGTATTCATTACCCACGATTTGGAGGAGGCCATTAAGTTGGGCGACCGCATCGCTATCATGCGTGATGGTGAAATCGAGCAGATTGGGACATCGGAGGAGATTCTGACAGAGCCAGCCAATAAATATGTGCAGAACTTCGTGGAAAATGTGGACCGCAGCCGTATTGTCACCGCTTCTTCAATTATGGTGGATAAACCCGTAGTAGCTCGCTTGGAAAAGGAGGGGCCAGAGGTGTTGATACGCAAAATGAAGGAGCGCAAACTTACCGTACTTCCCGTAGTGGATGCCAACGGCATTCTGCAAGGCGAGGTTCGGTTAGGCGACCTTGTGAAGTTGCGTGAAGCGAAAGTGAAAGACATCGCTTCGGTCATAAAGAGCGAGGTTCATTCTATTACCGCAGACACGGTGGTGGAAGACATCCTTCCGCTGATGACTAAGACTAACTCTCCTATTTGGGTGGTGAATGAAGAACGTGAATTTGAGGGAGTGGTTCCACTTTCATCGCTCATTGTGGAAGTGACCGGCAAGGATAAGGAAGAGATAAACGACATTATCCAACAAGCAATTGATTTATAATAAAAATAACGATATATACAATGATAGACATAGGTTATTATATAGAAGCAGCCATCGAATGGCTGACCAAGAAAGGTGCGGGATTTTTTGATGCGTTGAATGTAGGCGTAGAAAGTTTTATCGACAGTTTTCAACTGGCATTGTACACCATCCCGTTTTATATTTTTATTCCACTGACTGCTTTATTAGCTTGGTGGAAAACAGGTAAAGGCATGGGTGTTTTCACCCTTTTGGGACTGTTACTGATATGGGGTATGGGATTTTGGGAAGAAACCATGCAGACGCTCGCCTTAGTGCTCTCCTCCACTTGCATGGCATTGCTGATAGGAATCCCACTCGGCATTTGGTCGGGAAAAAGTGGACGCTGCAGCCGGATACTCCGTCCCGTTCTAGACTGTATGCAGACCATGCCTGCTTTCGTCTATCTGATTCCTGCGGTATTGTTCTTCGGATTGGGTACGGTTCCCGGTGCTTTCGCCACCATCATCTTTGCCATGCCTCCGGTGGTACGGCTTACGGGATTGGGCATACGGCAAGTACCTAAAAATGTAATAGAGGCTGCCCGATCGTTCGGGGCTACTCCCCGCCAATTACTTTTCAAGGTGCAGTTGCCTTTGGCCTTACCCACCATATTGACCGGCATTAACCAGACTATCATGATGGCACTTTCCATGGTAGTGGTGTCTGCCATGATTTCAGCCGGTGGCTTGGGAGAGGTGGTACTGAAAGGCATCACACAAATGAAAATCGGACTCGGCTTTGAAGGCGGCATTGCCGTTGTGATACTGGCTATTATTTTAGACCGTATTACTCAGGGCATCGCCCAAAGGAAATAATCATCATATTTAACACAATAGATTTATGAAAACATCCAGATATATTGCAATCATTATCAGTAGTTTCCTGATGGCTTCGTGTGTCATCAACCCCAATAAAATAAGCATCGCTTATCCCAACTGGGCGGAAGGTATAGCAGTGACCCACTTAGCCCGTGAAATTCTCGTGGAGCAGGGTTTTCAAGTTGAATTGCTTAATGCGGACATCGCCCCCATATTTACCTCACTTGCGCGTGGAAAGACGGACGTGTTTCTTGACAGTTGGCTTCCCGTTACGCATGAGCCCTATTTCGAAAAGTATCAAGGAAAATTTGAAATATTGGGGCAAGTGTTCGACAGTGCCCGTATCGGTCTTGTAGTACCGGCTTATGTCCCCATTAACAGCATAGAGGAACTGCCGGAGTTTACCGAACGTTTCAAACAAGAAATTGTAGGCATTGATGCAGGCACGGGTATCATGAAATGTACGGAGGCGGCCATACCTGCTTACGATCTGGATTATAAGTTGATGATTTCAAGCGGTCCGGCCATGACCGCACTTCTTGACAAGGCCATTAAAAAGAAGGAATGGATTGTAGTAACCGGGTGGACACCCCATTGGATGTTCGACCGTTACGAACTCAAAGTATTGGACGACCCGAAAAAAATCTATGGAACTTCGGAACATATCCGCGCGATTGCCCGTACCGGATTCAGCAAGGAACATCCATTCGCTGCTGAATTATTGGGAAACATTCATCTTACAGACCGGCAGATCAGTTCGTTGATGAGTGCCATTGAGCAGACAAGGGGAACGGAACGCGAAGCTGTAAGGGAATGGATAAAACAAAACAGAGCTTTAGTGGACAGTTGGATACCCAAAGACAAGGAAACGAAAATGTATAAATACGATTACCGAAGATTAAGAGTGTAGATGAAAAAAAAGATATATTTATTGATGGCTATTTTGATGGCCGGATGGATAATCCCAGTCGAGGCAAAAGCTCCCGATAGCAGTACAAAAGAGAAACCTGCATTTAAAATAGGTGGAGCACTTCGCTTCAATTACAATTATTCGGACTGGAAATCGGGGTGCCGAAAACGTGGCGGAGATTTCGGGTTTGATGTATTTCGGTTGAATGTAGATGCTTCCTGCCGTAAATTCCTACTTTCAGCCGACTATCGTTTTTATCCTTCTTCTTCGGGAGGAGGAATGTTGAGACAAGGTTGGTTAGGGTATCAGTTTAATGAAAACCACCAACTACAAATGGGGCTTGTCACGGTGCCGTTCGGCATTTTGCCCTATACGGCAAACAACTATTTTTTCAATATCCAATATTATGTGGGACTGGAAGACGATGCAGATATGGGGTTGAAATACATTTTCCGTAACCGGCAATGGGAAGTGCAGGCTGCTTTCTTCAAAAATTCAGGATTGACAGACTTCGGAGACAAATCCGAACTGACAGCCGACCGATATTCATACGACATTGCAGGAGACCATAAAGAGGTGAATCAAGGTAACATTCATGCCGCTTACCGTTGGGGGAATAAATGGAAACATCAAGCGGGTGCTTCCATTTTGGCGGGTGGAGTCTATAATCTCAACAGTGGGTCAATGGGGCACCGATGGGCTGCCACACTGCATTATGTGCTTGATTACAAGCGTTGGAATTTCAAAGCGCAGTGCGCCACCTACAACATCCACCTGACGGGCGAAGCAACGGATACCCGTCATCAAGTCACTATGGCGGCTTTTGGGGCAACTTACCAAGTGGCATCCAAAGCGGACATTTATTCTGTGGCATTGGCTTATCACATTCCTATCCGAAAGGGTTTTCTGGATGAGATATGCCTTTACAATGATTTCAGTTTATTGCATAAACGTGTTAGAGGATATACAGACAGTTTTCAGAACGTGACTGGCTGTTCACTTTCAATGGGACCGGTGTTTGTCTATGTTGATTATGCTGTCGGGCACAACCACGCATGGATAGGAAACGATTGGAACAACGCTTTTGCACAAAGTTCTGATAATGCGACCAATGTTCGACTCAACATAAATATGGGATACTATTTTTAATAAAAACTTTAAAACACATAGGTAATGAATATGATTTTAGAAATAACACTCAGGCTTTTTGTGGCTCTTTTACTGGGAGGAGTCATTGGAATAGAACGGGAATACCGTTCAAAAGAGGCCGGTTTCCGTACACATTTTCTTGTGGCATTGGGTAGTGCCCTCTTTTGTGTTGTGTCACAATATGGGTTTGGTTTTGATTTGAAAGATTCATCACGAGTAGCGGCACAAGTGGTATCTGGCATTGGCTTTCTTGGAGCCGGAACCATTATTTTCCAAAAGAATGTGGTACGTGGTCTTACTACGGCAGCCGGATTATGGGTGACAGCTGCCATCGGACTGGCTTGCGGAACAGGAATGTATATTGCAGCCGCCATTGCTACTGCAATGGTGCTTTTCGGTCTTGAAGTAATGAATTCTTTTATTCCTACTTTCGGTACTACCACGGTACAACTCACTTTCACCGCTTCCACAAAGGAAAGCGTGAAACGGGTAGTGGATCAGATAAAGGATGATTGCATCGAACTCTATTCTTATGAACTGCGTGACCGTCGTACTTCACAAGGTGAAATCTTCGAGGCTAACATTGAGATGAAAGTTAAACGTGGTAATCACAACGAACGCCTTATCGATTATATGGATGAATTTGATGATGTGACTATAGCAAGCTTTGAATAAATTACAATTTACCTTCTCATTGAAAACCCCCTCCTTTGCTGTTGGTCATACTGTCCCTCCACCACGTTATCCACTTCCCGCCTGGCTTTGATTTGCTCTCGGTTATCCAATTTGCCTTTCTGCGTGGCTGTGATATACAGGAAATCCCCAGCAGCTTGGTGCGACTGTTTGTCGTCACCGAACAGGTTAAGGGCACTCTTGATGTCCGACACCTGTTCCGCATCGAAACGAGGCTTGTAATAATCCCTTGCCAAACGGATGATACCGTTTACCGCCTTGCGGAAGATGTCGCTTGTTTTGAGCAAGAGGAAACTGAGACTGCCGATAATTTGATTCTGCCACGAAATGTGGTTTTTGAACCTCGCCGTTTCCTCTGTATGTGCCGCCTCCTTACGGTTGAGTTCGGACTGGTGCTTGGCTTCCAGCTTCATCAGTTCACGGTAGTGGTCGCTCTGTATGGTTTGGATTCTGCCCTGCAACTGCTCGATGGTATCCTCATGCGTGGAAATCTCATGGCGCAAGCCCTCTATTTCGCATTTTAGGGACTTTGACTTGCCCGTAGCCCAACCGACAGCGGCATCAAGAAGTTCACTGCCTTTCTCCCTGTTCAGTTTGGAGCGTTTTTCTTTGATAGCCCTGTCAAGGTCTTCACTCTGGCGTTCCTTTTGATTGGCAGTCTCGATAAGAGAGTTGGTTCTGTTTTCCGCCTCCTGCATTTTCTGATTGGTCATTTCCAACTGATACTCCCGATACTGCCTTGTGGCATCAAGGCGGCTCATCTCCTCTTTCTGCTTCTCAATGATGAAATCGTTACGCTCCAGATGCTCCTTGCCTGTCTCGGCTTTGGACTGCCCACGTTTCATCGAGAGAATATCAGATGCCAAAGTCTGCATTTCCATCATGTCATTGTCGTTGAGCTTTTGGCTCTTTCCCGTGTCGTGGTTCATCCAGTCGAATACAATGTGTGCGTGGTAGTTCGGCTTGAACCATTTTTCACCTACTTGGAAACTCTCCTTGTCCTCCACTTCAGGCTGTCCGCTCAGCCAATGCCCCTCGTCCTTGTGCAGGAAAATTTGAAGCGGAGTGATGCCCCAGCGTTTTTGACACTCCTCGCCAAATTTCTTCACATCTGCCAGTGTGGTGTCCGGTTTGATAAGCAAAACACCCTCACGGATGGGTGAGCATCCTGCCACTTTGATGATTTTTCCGTTCTTGCCTTTGCGCTCCCGCTCTTTTTCCTGCATGGCACGACCCGTCTTTTCCTTTACCATCCGTTTTATGTTGTCGTAGTGCGTTTGCAGGTCTGGGTTGCCTAAGTTCGGGTTTATCCACTGCTCGTTGTCGGCAGAGAGTTCGGGCACGATATAGATTTTGGATGTACCGATATTACGCATATACTCGGCAGTCCTTCGGTTATGAGCCTCGCTTGACTTGGTGTTGCAAGGCTTGATATGTATGCTTGATTTTGTTGCCATTTTCTTAGAATTTGATTTGTTGATGAAATTATTTTTCCGCTGTCCGCTCATAACCGCAATGGGTTATTAGGGCATCGCCTTAATCGGAGGGTGCAGGGAGAGGGTCACTTCCTGCTCCGGGTTCTTAGGGGTGGAAGCCTCTGAGCGGAGTTTCCAAAGAGAGGGTCACTCTTTGGTCGGGTTGCATAGGGCTGA
>OKRU01000981.1_pt1 | contig 28949 bp, 23 predicted proteins | sample 1601131 | NCBI WGS metagenome assembly OKRU01 (sample SAMEA3541558, study PRJEB24748) | human gut metagenome | biome: human gut; feature: human-associated habitat; material: faeces | place: China | collected 2012
TGGGCAAGGCAATGCCTGGAATGCTTGTGGGCGGTGCCGATGGAAACCTTGCCCCTTCGCTCCGCCTTCTCTCCGCGCGCCTGCCGCACTCCCGCACTTACGAACAAAAGGAGAGGCTCCCTCGTATGCACAACACTTTGTGCACATCGAAGAAGTCTCTCCTCTTGTTCTATCATTGTCTTATTGGATTGCCTCCAACGCCTCTCTCACATTGCTGACACCGACCAATTCAATCCCTTTGACTCCCTTCGCTGCGCCCAGACAGACACTTGGAAGAATGCATCTCTTGAAACCAAGCTTGGCAGCCTCGGCGACACGCTGCTCCGCCATCGTCACGCCGCGAACCTCACCACTAAGTCCAACCTCACCGAAGCAGATCGTCTTCTCATCGATCGTGAGATCCAGTTTGCTGGATATGATTGCAAGAACGATTCCAAGGTCGATCGCCGGTTCATTCATGCGGATTCCACCTGCAATATTGACATAGGCATCACAATCGGAAAGCTGCATGCCGAGCCGCTTCTCCAGGACTGCAAGCAGCAGATTGACACGGTTAAAGTCCGTACCGGTTGCAGTACGGCGCGGATTATTAAAATAACTGTGGCAGATAAGTGCCTGAATCTCAAGCAGGATCGGGCGTGTGCCTTCTACGGAACAAGCCACCACAGATCCCGATGCGTCCGCAGGCTTACCGCTCAACATATATTCTGAAGGATTCTCCACTTCTGCAAGCCCCTCTGCACGCATCTCAAAGACTCCAATCTCATTCGTCGAGCCGAAGCGGTTCTTCACGCCGCGCAGAATGCGGTAACTCTCGTGCCGATCTCCTTCAAAATACAAGACGGTGTCCACCATGTGTTCCAGCACACGCGGTCCCGCCACAACACCTTCCTTGGTCACATGGCCAACAATAAAGATAGAGATATCCATCCCCTTGGCGATCTGCATGAGGACAGACGTTGCCTCACGCACCTGCGACACGCTTCCCGGCGCAGATCCGACACTGTCGTTGTACATCGTCTGCACACTGTCGATCACAACAATCTGCGGCTTCTGCCGCTCGATCACCTCACGGATCAGATCCAGGTTCGTCTCACATAAAAGCTGCAGCTGATCCGTAAATGTTCCGATACGTTCCGCCCGGATCTTAATCTGCTGCAGCGACTCCTCGCCCGAAACATACAATACAGACTGTCCCTGCGCCGATAGATTCCTGCACACCTGAAGCAGAAGTGTCGACTTACCGATTCCTGGATCACCGCCCACGAGCACAAGCGAACCACGCACGATTCCTCCGCCGAGCACACGATCCAATTCTTTCATATTTGTACTGACGCGTTCCTCATTTGATGCCACAACAGAAGAGAGTGGAACAGGCTTCGCCTCAGAAGCTGGCTTTCTCTTCCCGGATCCGCTTAACGCTTTCCGGTCTACCAGTTCCTCAACGAAGGTATTCCACTCTTTACATCCCGGACACTGTCCCATCCATTTGGCGGACTCATATCCACAATTCTGGCAAAAAAACGCGCTCGTTTTTGCTTTTGCCATATATTATCTCTTCTCCACCTTGATTGCTACTTTGTCTGCGCCCTCAAGTTCTACACTCATGCTCAGCTTGCCACCCAGATTAGTCTTCATGGTTCCTGCGGATTTTCCGTCGATGGAGATCTCATACTCGGTCTCCTCCTCAAGTTCCAGTGTAATCTGTGCATCTTCCGGTCCCTCTACGGTAAACGCAACCGTATTCTCTGTCTGATTAAAATCGGTTACTGCTGTACCAGGAACAGACTCATATACAAAAAATCCATTACGCTCTAACTTCGTAATCTCCTTGAATGTCTTAACCTTGTATTTGTCACCGTTAAAGTCGTAATTGTCCAGCTTTGCCTTCGCTCCTAATGTATAATCTCCAAAGCTGAGTGTACCATTGGCCTCGGTACGGATTAATTCACTGATTGCAGCCATCTTTCTCCTCCTGTATATGACTTGTAATGCATCCCCTTACGGAATCGATCACCTTTGCACATGCATATTTTAATGTCGCATGCACACTCTCGTAAGTCGTAAATTTGATACTCAAATTATAACACTCTTGCCAGTCTGATACAATCATTTTTCCGATTCCGCATCACAATTTTTCTTCTTTCTAGTGTCGCATTTTTTATTCTAACATCACATTTTCTTTGCATCCATTTATAGCATTCTTCATAGTTTCATTCTCGTCGCAATTGCCACAAAAATGAAATGCATACACAACAAATCTTTTATCCGTCATGTATGCACTCTTATTCATTATAAATTCAACGAACAGCGCTAGTCCTTCTCCACAATTAACTCTTTATGCTTCGTCGTCACAACCACGCGATCCCCGGCTTTCACTTTGCCCGCGATAATCTCCTCTGCAAGCCGATCCTCGATTTCATCCTGAATCTTGCGACGAAGCGGTCTTGCACCGTACTTTCTGTCGTATGCCTTCTCCACAATATATGCCTTGGCAGCGTCACGGATCACAAGTTCGATCTGCAGCTGCTCTCTGCAGCGTTTCTGCAATTCAGATGCCATCAGTGTTACAATCTGCTTCATATCATCCTTATTGAGTGCGCGGAATACGATCGTCTCATCGATTCGGTTTAAGAATTCCGGTTTGAAAAGGCGTTTCACTTCCTCCATCACGTTGTTCTTCATCCGCTCATGATCCTGCTTCTCATCCTCATGCACACCGAAACCAAGCTTCTTCGGCTCGATGATCGACTGCGCACCGGCGTTGCTGGTCATGATGATAATGGTGTTCTTGAAATCTACTTTACGTCCCTGCGAGTCGGTAATATGACCATCGTCAAGCACCTGGAGTAAGATATTGAACACATCCGGATGAGCCTTCTCGATTTCATCAAAAAGCACAACGGAAAACGGATTTCTGCGCACTTTCTCTGAAAGCTGTCCACCGTCCTCATGTCCGACATATCCTGGCGGTGATCCGATCATCTTGGAAACACTGTGCTTCTCCATATACTCCGACATATCCACACGGATCATCGCATCTTCATTACCAAATACTGCCTCTGCAAGTGCCTTTGACACCTCCGTCTTACCGACACCGGTCGGTCCGAGGAATAAGAAGGAACCAATCGGTCGCTTCGGATCCTTAAGACCCACACGGCCTCTGCGTACAGCCTTTGCCACAGCCGATACTGCCTCCTCCTGGCCGATCACGCGCTTGTGCAGTGTCTCTTCCAGTTTCTGCAGACGTGCCGCTTCATTTTCTGTCAGCTTGCTGACCGGAATCTTCGTCCAGCCTGCAACCACTTCCGCAATCTCATTCTCGCCGACTACCGGCTTTCTTCTCTTATCCGCGCGCTGATTCTTCTTATTTAATTTCTCCCACTGAAGTTCTAAGTCTTCTCTCGCAGATTTTAATGTGCGCGCACGCTCGATATCTCCCTCGCGCAGCGCATCTTCTAAATCAAGCTCCGCCTGACGGATCTCCTGCTTTTTCAGAATTGCATCCTGTGGATCGCGCATGACACCGAGACGACTCTTGGCTGCTGCCTCATCCATGAGGTCGATTGCCTTATCCGGCAGGAAACGGTCATTGACGTAACGCGCAGACAGACGCACGGCTGCCTCCACGCCCTCATCCGTAATCTCTACATTATGATGCTTCTCGTACAAGCCACGAAGCCCCTTCAAGATCTCGATAGACTCTTCCTCGGTCGGTTCTCCCACCTGCACCGGCTGGAAACGGCGTTCAAGCGCTGCATCCTTCTCGATATATTTTCTGTACTCTTCAATCGTCGTGGCACCGATCACCTGCACTTCGCCCCTTGCGAGCGCCGGTTTTAAAATATTGGACGCATCAAGCGAGCCTTCCGCGCCACCGGCTCCGATGATCGTATGCAGTTCGTCGATAAAAAGCATGACATTACCGGCTGCTGCCACTTCGTTAATAACTTTCTTAATGCGTTCCTCAAATTCTCCGCGGTACTTGGATTTTGCCACAAGACCGGACATATCAAGAGAAACCAGGCGTTTACCGGCAACAATGTCCGGAACGGTTCCATTGACCAGATTCTGTGCAATGCCTTCCACGATTGCCGTCTTGCCGACACCCGGCTCACCGATCAGACACGGATTGTTCTTGCCTCTGCGACAGAGGATCTGAAGCACGCGCTCCGTCTCGTTCTTACGTCCGATTACAGGATCAAGCATTCCCGCACGCGCCAAAGCGGTAAGGTCTCTCGAATACTGGTCAAGTGTAGGTGTCAGTGAAGCACTGTTATCTGCTCTGCCTCGCTGGATTTCGTCGCGGTAACGCGCCGGATCTTCGCCCATTGCGCCTAAGATGTCGACGAACAGCTTCTGCGGGTTTGCTCCCATTGTATTCAGAAGACGGCATGCAGCACAGTCTCCCTCCTTAATCATAGAAAGAAGCAGATGCTCCGTTCCGATCTCATCGCAGTCAAAGCGCTCCGCAATCTCCTCTGCACGCTCAAGCACAGCCTGTGTGCGCGGTGTCTCTCCGTCACGATCCAATACCGCGATATCCTCGCCCGGAGCGACCAGTTCATTGATCAGCTCGAGTAATTTGTCCAATTCAATATTGTTTGCGGCAAGTACCTCTGCCGCCACGCCGCTCCCCTCACGCAGAAGTCCTGCCAGAATATGTTCCGTACCAACATAATTGCACTGCATAGACTTCGACAGGCGGTTAGCGTAACTAATTGCTTTCTTTGCCTTATCTGTATATGGTCTCACTCTGTATAGCCTCCTAAAATGCGATTACAGATCGAGGAATTCGATATCATCATCCTCGTCTTCATCGTTCTTCTTTTTACGACCGAAGAAGCCGTGTTTCTCTTTCTTTTCTTTTCTGGATTTCTTCGGCTCATCGTCATAATCGTCTTCGTCTTCCTCAAAGCCGAACTCATCCTCATCCTCAAAGTCGTCCATCGATTCTCTTATTTTTTCCCGGTAGGACTTCTTCTTATGCTTATCCCTGTGCGGTCTCTCCTCCTCAATTTCTTCTTGTACCGCTGCGTCATCTTCTTCGCTGCTTAAGGTCTCCTCGCTTTCCTCAGTGCTCTGCCCCTTGCCATCCGCACGCTCATCCATCGTTTCTGCCACAGCCTGTGCAAGTACCGCCTCAAGATCTACGGTATTTGTTGTAACCTCAGAAGTTTCCGTCTCATTTACCGCTGCTTCTGACACAATTGGATTTTCTGTGTCTATCGACTCTTCATCTGTAATCTCCGATTCCGGCTCAACCTCAATGTTGGTCTGTTCCTCTTCAGTCTCCGCCTCGACATCACTCTCGGTCTGTTCCTCAGCTGTCTCGTCCGGTTCTGCGTCCTCCGCAGTCACTTCATCCCCGGTCAGAAACGCACTTCGGTCATAACGCTTGCTTGCGCCTGCGCGCTCATCTGACAGATCTAATTCATCCATGCGGTATCCTACATCATTCGATGCACTGTCTGTGTCTTCTTCCTCTTCGTCCTCTTCCTCGTAATCGTCATCATCCGCATAATCATCGCCATCATGTCTTCTCTTGACAACAAGGATAACGATCACAATGAGAAGGATTGCCACGACAACAATGAAGGCGTAGAAAAGCAGACGGTTCTGGCTCTCCAGATCACTGACCTTTGTACTGTCCTCGATCGTCGGTTCTTCTGGCACCTGCGTATCTTCTGCAACCGATGCTTCTTTGTAGCGCATATAGGTGCGATCCTGCAGATCGTACTGATACAATCCGTACACACCATCCTGGTTGACTGCATAGATGAGACAATTTTCCTCATCCCCAGCTTTCACGAATGCATCTGCAACGCCTTTTCCTTCTATATTAATTGTCTCAGAAGTGTAACCTGCAGGTGCTGTCTCATTCATCTTCTCCGGTGTTGCAATAATATATCCATACTCGGACTTAAAGCAGATGAACGGTTTTGCCTCATACGGCGAAGCCTCGCTGATGCGGTACCACGCACCGTTCTCCTGATTCTCATCGACCAGATAGATGAGTCCGACATCGGAACCGATCGTATCGTTTACCCAATAAGGATATGCTTTCTCCCAAAGCGTAATCTCACTTAATGCAAATTCTTCCGGAATCTGCGACTCGTCACCATCCTCGGACGGATACATCTTGACACCGCCGATGTCGTAACACTGCTCCTGCGGCTCATCGGTATTGTCCGGTTCCGGTTCATCCGTATTATCACCGGATTCTTTTCTCGTAACCGTGATGGTGTAAGTTGCGGTCACACCATTCTCTGCCTTCACGACAATCTGGATCTTGTTGGCACCGACCGATAGATTCTCGCCGCCTTTTACTGATTCCACCGTTGCGTTGGCGTTGCTCGTCTTCGCAGATACAACAACGGATGTCACATCGTTTGCGACCTCTGCGGTATAATTGGTTACACTATATTTGAATGCCGGAGAAAGCGATCCACTTGACAAGGTCAGAGATGCCAGCGAATTATCCGCCGATTTTGTCTTATTGTCATCCGAATTGTTATCGGATGTATCGGAGCCGTTACTGCTATCCGATTTATTGCTATTGTTCTCATTTGCCTCATTCTTGACACGCACCGAAGCACTTGCACCACCAACACTCACACGATCTCCATCCTGATTACCGGCAATCGGTGCCGATGCGGAAAAAGTCGCACTTCCCGCAGCCTTTGCCTTAAACTTCATCGTTCCGGTCGTCTTCGTATTGCTGCTTCCGTAGCTTCCGATCGTCATTGATACCGTACCGCCGTTCGCGCTGGCAGTATCCGAAGCGGAACTGAAAGAAAATGTTCCTGACGGATATGTCACATTAACAGTTGCCGACACGCCAGCCGGGACCGTGATTGATACCGTAACGGTGTCACCGATCTTCACGGAAGATGCACTGACGCCGACAGAAAGACTGCTCGCCTGGGCGTTCGTATCCGGGATCATGATGCAGCCAAGCATCAGAATTATTGCAAAAAGTGAAGAAATGAATCGCAATCTGCGCTTTTTGCCAGCCTCATCCTTATGTTGTGTCATCTTTAACTCTTTCATAGCTTTATCCTTTTCCTTTTTATCATAAGCTGCGCTGCGTTACAGACATATAAGACCATTTACAGGCAGACATTACTGCCGGATTGTTGCAAGTCCTAGCGAATGGCGATTGATATAGATCATATCAAGTACATTGACACCATCTCCCGCACGGTTTGCATCCCCCGCCTCCAGATAAGCACCACTCAACTTGGTAAGACCGAGCACGTGGCGGTTCACCTTGATCATATCAAGTACATTGATTTCACCATCTCCGTTCACGTCACCGTAGATAACGATCGTGTAAGAAGAAATCTTCTTACCGCTTCCATCATACAGCTGCACGACATCCGATGTTACAACCGCACCGCTTTTCTCCTTGCCGTCTGTACCGACGAGTTTTAAAGTTGCGCCGGATGCGGTAAGATTTTTAAGCACCGTCGAAGCCTTCGTCCCCGGCTGGATTCCGGTAATATATTTGCTTCCGACGGTATACGTTTTGGAGGTCGGCACCTTGCTTGCTTCCTCGCCCTCCTGCCGAACAACCGTCAATTTGTACGTCTTCGTCGATCCACTCTGTGACTTGCATTTCACAGAAACCGTATTACTTCCAACCTTCAGACTCACGGTTCCGGTTCCGGAAACCGTAGAGGTGGATGCAACCGCAGTCGCATTCACTTTGATAGACTCCACACTGTTATCTACGACAAGCGAATAGGAAGTCGTTGCACCGGTAAATCCCGGTGTCAGTGTCTGTCCGGTGACGGAAAGTGTCTTCAGATAATTGTTCGGATTACCCGTTGCCGTAAAAGCCGATGCCTGATCCGGCATCGAAGTGTAGACCGGAATCCGAAACACGAATGCCTGCTGCTTATCCGTATATCCCTGTCCAAGCTTCCTGCCTTCCGTGTAAGCAGCAGTCAGGTTGCTCATATACTGATGCCCGTACAGATTGCTCGCATTTACCACATTGAATTTCTGAAAATACAGCGTATCCTGTCCGACCGATATATAATTCTTTGCCAGAAGCTGCGCGCCTCCGTCCAATGATTTATAACGGGTATCCCACCCCTTGGACTTTGCGTATGCCAGTCCGTTCTTGATGACGGCTGCCGAGCCAACTCCGGATGCACCAAAATTGAAGTAATTATAATAACCCTCGTATCCGCTGTACGTTCCGGAAATCAGCGAACTCGTTCCTCCCGTTCCCTGTTCCTGTCGCACACGCGACGCCAGGTGATAGGGGCTGATCTTGCGTGTTTCACCAATCTTCATAAATGCATCGGCATAATTTAATGTTGTGCCGTCCGCATCCTCGATTTCCTTTGCCATAAAGGTTCCCGCAAGGATTGCCGATACGCCCGCCCTGGTCTGTGACTTACTGTAGCTTAAACTTTCAAACTGAAAGATGTCGGTATCATTTAAGAAATTGCGCGGATCCATATAATACGCGATATAGGTTGAACTCGCTGCCACCCACGAGGATCCGTCGTAGATTGTCCACGTATTGGTCGTCCAGTCGTATGCCCCGGATGCTGTCGACTTGGTGGAATCGTTGCCGCTTTTCGGGACAAGATTAACACCATTCTTGCTCTCATTCTTGATGACATCATCCCAATTCAGTCCGGTGCTTACTGCCTCGAACTGCCAGTTGGGGTACTTCTTATGTAATGCACTCAGACTGTCCAGATAACTGGTCGGGAATCCCGCCGCCTTCATCTGCGACTCGAACTGTGTGTCCTTCGTATCTGCCACCGCATGAATGCAAGGGACTGCAGCCACACTTGTAATCAAAAGCGCCAGACTGACGATCACGCTCTTCATGCGCCTTCTTTTTCTCTTTATTTTCATGTATTGTTTATCTCCTCAGGGAACGATTGTCTCTGTTGTATTTTAATATGATACACGAATTGCTCCGTTGCTTCGCAACTCCCGCAATTCTACACCCATTCGGATTCCGCTGATTTTCTTCAGAAAATCGCTCCATCCTCATGTGTGTGCAGGTCAATCCAGATCATAACGCTTATCCTGCAAGCAGGATAAGCGTTATGATCTGTTGACCTTTTGTATCATTATATAAAACTTTGTTTTATGCGTCAAATTCTTCTATATTGCTCTCTTTCACGATATAATGCGGTCTCCGTTTGACCTCCATGTAAGTCTTTGCGATATACTGTCCCATGATACCCATGCAGAAAAGCTGGATTCCACCGATAAACGTGATGATACACACAAGTGACGGCCATCCGGCAACCGGATCACCAAACACTAACGCACGGATTACTTCTATAATAATGGCGACAAAGGAAAGTCCCGTAAGAAGCAGTCCCAGATACGAAGAAATTCGAAGCGGTGTATCGGAGAAATTGACAATTCCGTCAAACGAGTAGCGCACCAGTTTCCAGAAGCTCCACTTCGTCTCTCCCGCTGCACGTTCCACATTCTCAAACTCCAGCCACCTGGTCTCGTAGCCGACCCACGCAAAGATTCCTTTGGAAAAGCGGTTATACTCACTGACCGAAAGGATCGAATCCACCATCGCTCTGCTCATCAGCCGGTAATCACGCGCACCGTCCGCAATCTCGATATGAGTCAGTTTCCGCATCACTTTATAAAAGCATTTCGCAAAGAAGGACCGGATCGGTGGCTCCCCCTTGCGGTTCACACGTCTGGTCGCCACATTGTCGCATTCCCCCGACTCGATCATCTGGATCATCTGTGGAAGAAGTGCCGGCGGATCCTGCAGATCCGCATCCATGAGCGCCACATAATCACCGCTTGCGCTTTTCAGTCCTGCATACATCGCCGCTTCCTTGCCGAAATTGCGGGAGAAAGAGACGTAACGCACACGCGCATCCTGCTCCGCCAGCTTCTTTATTTCATCCAATGTTGCATCCTTCGATCCATCATTGACAAACAGATATTCAAATTCATGCTCCGGAATCGTCTCCGTCACACGCTTCAATTCCCTGTAGAGGATGTCCAATGCTTCCTGTTCATTGTACATCGGCACCACGATACTTATTTTGCTCATTTTCTTCTCCTCGCCTGCATTCCGCTTCTAAACTTTGCCTGTATTCTCTTCCACTGATTCTCTCACTCTTTCAACTCGTCTTCTACGCCGAACCAACAGCATACTCCATGCAAATAGAGCAATCGCTCCACCGCTGATTGCAGCACCCACTTTCAGCCCCGGTGTTGTGTAATGCAGCCGGATCGTATGCGCGCCTTCAGTAAGATGAACACCGATCAGCGCATCTGCAAGTGGCGTAATCTCTGTCTCTTTACCGTCTACATACAGAGTCCATCCAGCATCCGCCGGTATCGACAATACCAGTCTTCCCGTTTCCTTAACATCAACGGTACCCTCCACCGAACGATCCGTCATGGAAGTCAGTTCCATCGTCTGACGGTTCAATGTATGATAACACTGCTCCACCACATCCGTGTTCAGCTTATACACGCTGAAATAAATCGTTTCCATATTTGTATTGGAGATGTGGATTCGATCCCCCGCCTTGCATTTTCCAAGTCCCAGCAGGTAACGATGCGTCGTCTTGGAATAATTCATATTCCATCCATCATTCCGGTTGACATTCAGACTGTCCGAATTGCATGTTGTGTAATCTGCATAGTAATAACCATCCTCCGGGATGTCGATCGAGGTATCTCCCTCCACTGCTTCTGTCTTACAGTCTACTGTACTGATCATGTTCTCCTCGCATCCAAGTGCAGTTGCCAGGGCATTCAGCGAACCGGTTCTGCCCGCAGACGAATCCGTCCACGCCTGAATTGCATCCTCATCCATCATGAACCCGAGTGGCAGACAATAATTGTTGCGGTACAGATAATTTCCGTTCTCGCTTCCAACGTAAGTCTTAAACATATCCGCTTCCATCGGATTGTCGGAGAGCATGTAGCGCACAGAAAACATTGCGGAGGAAAGCGGTGTCGCCCCATTGTAACAATAGAAATTCTTGCCGCCCTCCATATATAACTTCTGAAACAGATGGCTGACATCCAGATTCATCAGCGAAGAGAAAATCGTCGCCGACGGATAGCCGTACAATGCATCGTCATTCTTCGTCTTTCTTCCGGTATCTTCCACACGGTAAAAGGCGTCACCGCCCATCTTCTCGTTATCTTCCTTTGCCATATCAAGAAGCTTTGGATAGAAGTCCTGCTTATCCGTATAAGCCACGCGGCTCGTTGTGCCAAGTCCGGTGATTGCCATATTGACCGCAAGTTCCGCGATTGCAATCCATACGGCAAACTGCGCAAGCATCATCCTTGTCTGCTTTCGCGTCAGTTTGATCAGAATCAGGCAGATGCCATACACACTGACGAAAAGTGCGGTAATCAGAAGCTCCATCACATCGGTGACTTCCTCATCCCCCACCAGACCGCTCAAAAGAAGCAGACTCATCGCTCCGACTGTGGACAGCACGATGTGCCAAAGCTTCGTCCCTTTAAACTTGCGAACAGTCGCAAATCCCATCACGAGAATCATAAAAATATACAAAAAAGACTGTCTTCCCGGCAGCGCCTGCGGAAAATGCATGCCATGCCAGATGTAATCCAGCTGCTTGTTCGCAAAACTTACCAGGAAAAAGCCAAGCATCAGAAGACGCGGCAATTTTTCTCTCATCTTAATTCTTCGATTTAACACATAAAGCCAGACGAGAAGCAGACTGAATGCGCCCGCATACAGATTCGGCCAGTGATCGTTGCCTGTATATGCAGCTGCAGTCGCAGCGCCTCTGCCAAGTTCCGCAATAATATTAAAGTAGAATTCGATCTGTGTCGGGAATCCGCCCTCCGCTGATCCTGACGCCCCCAGTACCGCAATCTCCGGGAGGAGCAGGATTGCCGAGCTTGCCCCCGCAAGAAGCGAATACCATGCGAATCGCAGGATTGCCGCAAATCTATGGCCTTTTGCCTGGAAGAAATACAGACCGAAGGCAAACACCAAAAAGATGCAGATCATGATTGAAATATAATAATTAGCATAGATACAAAGCGCCAGCGTCACATAGTAGAGTAACGCCTTCTGCTCCTTCACCAGTTTTTCGAGTCCAACCATAATAAGTGGGAACAGTGCAATACAGTCCATCCACATAATATCCCAGCTGTACGCTGCAACAAAGCCGGATAACGCATAACCAGTCGAGAAAACGAGCGCCGGAATCATCTGATTCTTATGCATCCTGCCGTCCTTGCCAACCATTCCAAAATGGTACTTCAGAAACCAAAAGAAACTCAGCCCGCTCGCCGCAATCTTCACAAGGATCAGAAGCGTCATGAATTCAATGACAAAACGCTTCGGGCAAAGCACAATCAGGAAATTGAGCGGGCTCGCCAGATAGTACGCATACAGCGATACAAAATCCGATCCAAGTCCCAGATTCCAGGAATACTGCAAACTTCCGCCGGTTCTGAGTTTGTTTAAAAACTCTGTAAAAAACGGACAATACTGATGATACATGTCAATGTGCAGAATACAGTTGTCCCCAAACGGATAGACCCCATTGCCGATACAGATGATCACGCAGATCACAAACGGTATGAAGAATGCCATCACATAAGGATAAGCTTTCTTTTTTGTCAGTTGATCAATTTTCTGACCGACTTTATGAAACATGTTACACTCCTATGGAACATCCGGCCATGAGATTTCGCTTCGCGAAGGCCGGATGCTGCATGTTAACTTTTTCCAAAAGTTAACACATAATACAATATTCACATTGAAGGAAGATTGAATCGCGTCTTAACAGGTCTGTTATTTTTCAAACAAATTATAGTATTGTAATTTCTTGTATGTCGCAAACAGATCCTCATCTGCCTTTGTCCCATCCGTGCGTCCTGCTGCAGAAACAACAGGATAAGAATTCTTTAACTCCAGCAGGAAATTCTGATACGCATCCGTTGGAACACCTGCCGCTTTCAAAACCTGTGCTGACAGATAGTTCAGGCTCGTATCCTGTCCCGTTGCACTTCCAATATCGTAATTTGCCCACACAAGATAAGGCACCAGATAACGCTGACGGAGTTGTTCGTCAGACACGCTTTCGCCGGGGAGAAGCATTGATTTCTGAATCTGTGCCGCAACTGTATCGTTCGGCTGGTGATCCCCGAAGAACACAATGATCGTCTTCTCATCCGCTTTCTCGAAATAATTGACGAGCTTCTCCAGTGACTGATCCGTCAGTTTGATCAGCGACAGATATTGGTCGAGCACCTCGCTGTTGTAATTGGTCGCGTGAATGCTTTCCTCCAGATTCGCATATTGATCTGTGTAGCCACCGTGGTTCTGCATCGTCACATTGAAGATGAACGCCGGCTTACCCTCTTCCTTATTCTCATAAGTATCTATAATATGCTGCATGTCCGCATCGTCGCTGACATATTTGCGCACGTAGGTCTTGTTTGCATAATCGTCAATGAAATCCAGATGTTCAAATCCCAGCAGTGGATAAACCTTCTCGCGATTCCAGCCCGATGCATAATACGGATGCTGCGCGTAAGTCTCGTATCCAAGGCTCGCCAGATAGCTTGCAAGCGACGGCGTATTTCTTGTAATATACTGCTGATACGGGATACTTCCACTCGGCAGAAACGACATCGTATTACCAGTCAGAAACTCAAACTCGGAATTTGCTGTATTGCCGCCGCACACAGATACCTGCGCATATCCGGTGATTGCATTGTCCGCTCCCTGCTGCATCTTATGCATAAAAGGCATATAATCTTCGTTCGTCTCAAGGTCTCCGACAACTGCAAGATCTGAGAACGCCTCATCCATGATCACAATGATATTCGGGAGCTGATCACCCTCTTTGCCTTGTCCGGAATCATTCGCTTTGTTTCCGTTTGCATCATCACTCTGTCCCATATTATTCTTATTACTTTGATCCGATACCGTTTTCTCTCCATCCGGAAATACGTTCGATGTATCCCCATACTGCTTAAGTGTTGCTTCTGCTTCGTCAGCACTGTAACCTTCCGGTTTGTCAACCGCAACATAAGCAAGATCCATCGCAAATGTTACCGCCATACCGTTAACCTTCGTCATGTACGCCGGTGTAAATAAGAACGGATACAGATAATGTTTCGTCTGGAACGTCTCCTGTTGCAAAGTATTGACAAAAAGACACAATGCTAAACCACATAATACCGCGGAGCCAAGCCGGATCGGCAGCTTGATGCGTGGCGCTTTGCGAAAAATGCGCACTGCAACCATCAACAGCAAAAATAAAACTGTAACAACGATCATTCTCGTTGTCGGAGTAAAATCATAATTGCCAGCAACACTCGCCGCCGTCTTCACGGAAAGCAGATCCCATGGAACAAACGGTGTCGATCGGAATGCCATCACATAATGATTCGTAATGCCAAACACGAGTGCAATGATAAGTTCTATGCGCAGTGCCAAAGCCATTCTGCCGATCAGCAGATACAACGTCCACGCGATCAGTTCGAAGATCAGGATATTAAATAGCTGCGCTTCCTGTCTTACCTCCGCCAAAGCGTTATGTTCAAATGCCTCCATCAGATAAAAACCGATGATTGGAACGAGTGCAAAGCCAATCATATAACGAATTCTCTGTTTCATCTCTATATCAACCTCAATCTTCCTTCATAATATATCATCTGCCACTACTGCTTTACCTGTTTCATCAGCTTTTCCTCCTGGAGGGACATTGCATCTCATCAATTAGAAATTATTTCCAAGCAAAAAAGAACAGAAATATGGCATCATCTCATAGAATTCTACCACACCTCTGTTCCTTTTTGAATGGATTTCACACTTTTTTCAGATTCGTTGCTTCCATCTGGGAATTGATCCATTCCACTTTCTCTCCTGTTGTATCCGAATTAATAGTTCGATAATACAAGGCGTTCCTTATAGACACGATCCATGCGATCGATCACGCGTCTTGCCTGTCCGTATCTGCGTGGGTTGATCGTAATAACCCAGACCTTGTCTGCTCCCTTGTACTCTTCCCTCTTGAAGAATGGAACCCGCTTGCTGTTCTTCGTAAACGGAATGTGTTCCTCAAGAAGCGCCTCCGCCGTCTGCCGGCTCACCCGGTCATTCGTTGTCCGGCATAATTCCACATCATTATCCTTGTAGTTTCCCAACTTCATTGTCACGTCCTGTTCTCCTCCTGTTCGTTGCCTGTTATTTCACCTTCACCTGAATCTGCTTACCGAGTCCTCCCGCTACTTTCGCCAGAAAATCAAGACTCGGATTATACCGTCCGCTCTCCAGGCGCGATATATTCGACTTCTTCGTTCCAACCAGTTCCGCCAATGACTCCTGTGTCATCCCCTGCGACTTCCGCACATCCCGAAGCTGCTTCGCGACATCCCGGCTGGCATCACTTCGCTTCGTCATACCTCTGACCGTATTCCCCCTTTTTATCATTCAATCGAAATCCATCCAACAAAGCTTCTTACTTTCCGCAATCTCACCATTCCGTATGCATTCCATATGCAAGTTCTGTTGGATTAACCACGTTTCTCTCATCTTGTCACTTTAATCATGTTATCATATATGATAACTTTCGTCAATAATGTAGCGATATCCGCTTTTGATTTTTCGTGCTGATTTTCTTCATTAATTGTCGCAAAAAACTCTCAAATGCGAAAGTTCTTCTTGCAATCCTCATTCTGCTGTGTTAGTATAATATTTGTTCGTGCCGGCGTGTCGGAATGGCAGACGATGCAGACTCAAAATCTGTTGTGGGCAACCACGTGCGGGTTCAAGTCCCGCTGCCGGCATTCGCGATTTTGCTGAGGTCAGCAAAATCAAAAGAATCCCAGAAGTTTATCAACTTCTGGGATTTTTTTATTCTTTATCCAATTCCACGATGCAGTAAGCTTGGATACACCACAAAGCATACCGTTCCCACCGCAAGCGATGCAAACATACAAAATACTGCGCCAAGTGCCAGCCCCTGCAATGCTGCGCCGATTGCAAATGCAATCACGATCACAAGGATGATGAAGAAACGGATCATCATCTGCAGCATCGATTTTACCACATCCATCGCATTCGACGGCAGGATTGCCTGCATCAGAAGTCCGAAGCATGAGAACATGAAATCCATTGCCACAAGTGTTACTAACCAAAGGAGCGCCATAAACAGGTTTCCGCGAAGGATCACGGTTGCTATCACAATTCCCGGAAGCAGATCCAGCACACAGTCCACACTTCCGGCAAGGATTGCATACAGCACCTTCTTGTACGGATCCTCCGGGACCAGGAAAAGCCAATTGTGTGAAGACTCAATTTCAATCGGATTCCCAAAGTTGCGGAAAAATAAGGTCAGAGCCATAATCAGCCCGATCACGGAAATCTCACGGATATCCGTCTTATAGACCATAAATGCAGATCCGAGTCCACCAATTGCAAGATACACAAGCAACGTATTTGTCACAAAACCAAACTTTGCGAAGCGCTTTCGGTTCATAATCGACTTGTGAAGAAATACCGATGCGCCCCATCCTTTCAGTTCATATGTCCCCTTTGCCTTTCGCTCCAGCTTCTTCGCACGTCTTGCAGACTGTTTCTTGTCTTTGTTGACATTGCGCCCTTCCATTGTGGCTCTTGTCATATCGTCACGCTTCTGTGCTCCGGCAAGTGCATCCTCATAAAAATCCGCTTTCATATGCCAGATTCCCCAGACAAGCACGATCAGGAATATGAGATTGAGCACCATATAAAACAATGATCTGATCACATCTCCACTGATCGCATTCATAACCATCGCCTTGTACCAGCCGAACACCGGAATGTAATTTGACCAATCTGCTCCATATGTCAGGCGAAGCGTCGCCATATAATCATTGCCGGTTGCCATATACACGGAACCGGTTGCAACTACAACGCAGATAGCAACGGCAAACACAAATGGAACAACGTATTGTTTTAAGCGCTCATGGGTCGACGTCAGTGTATACGTGAATACAGACATCATCCTTGACATAAAAAGCAGCATGCCCCACGCGAGAAAGATCGCGAATATCGCGAAGTTATCAATTCCAAGCAAAAGCTTCAGGCTCGGCACCTGAAACACCATATAAAATGTGACAAACAAAAGCGCCAGCATCTGAAACGAAAGCCGGAACATGAGAACCGTCTGTGCCTTAATAGGCGCGGCAAACAGCAGATTGGCGTCTGCCATAAGGAAGATATCGCTTCCTTTCTTCGAGCCTCCGTAGATGCCGAAAAGCACAACCACTAGAAGTAATATCATCGTGGCTGCCGGTATGCTTTCTTTGATCTCGGCAGCGTATTTTTCCATAAAACCATCTTCTAAATCGACGGAATCCGCTTCAGCATCTCCGTGGTCATCCGTAGCAATTTCCGTCTGTGCCTGGTCTTCAATCAACGAACCGATGAAACCGACACTTCCTCCGATCACACCACCGATCAGCATACTGCATAATATGACCACAACCACTTTACTCTTGAAAATCTTCTTTATCGTATTGATAAATGTATGCAGTGCATAATATCCCCAAAGTCTCATTCGGCACCACCTTCCGTAATCTCAAAGAAGATATCCTCCAGGCTCTTGTCACCCTGAGCAATCTGATCTCGCTCCACAACTGCTGCTACACGTCCCTTCATCATAATGTAGGTCGTATCCCACAGTTCCTCAATCGAGTCGATCATATGGGTGCTGACAAGAATGGATGCCCCCTGCTGCTTCAGCTCCAGAAGCATCGATTTCAGTTCTTTGATTGCATGCGGATCCAGACCGATCATCGGCTCATCGAAGAGGATCAGCTTCGGTTTTGGAAGCAGACCACAACAGATACTGAGTTTCTGCTGCATTCCCTTTGACAATTCATCACCGAATTTCTTTTTCTTATCATCCAGTTCAAAGCGACGCAACAACTCTTCTTTATATTCCTTATAATTGTCGAGTTTATACGCGCGGGCAACAAATTCCATATGTTCATCTACCGTAAGGTTTGGGTACAGTGACGGAATCTCAGGAATATAACCCATAATACGTTTTGCCTCGATTGACTTGTTGAGAAGTCCATCGACCGTAACACTTCCCTGGTATTTGAGAAAACCGATAATACTTTTGATAATTGTGGACTTTCCGGCACCATTCGGTCCGAGAAGTACTGCAATCTGTCCATCGGCAATCTGAAGCGAGATATTTTCGTTCGCGATCACTTTGCCGTATTTCTTCGTAACATTGTTTACACTTAACATAACATCCTCCCTGATTAAGAAATTCATTCCCTTCTTATCGATGTATTAACACGACAAGACAATTTTCTTTCATCACATTCAACATGTTTCCAATTTCGTCTCTACCATACCATACCTGCCTTTCGCAAACAATGTTCCATTCTTAACGTTGTCTTAAATTTGAAAAAAGGCACCACCCGAAGGTGACGCCTTAATAAACATTCACGTATTTAATTTCTATAACCCCTATGCCAAAACTAGCGTGTGATCTTTAGATCATCAAAACAATCAAACGTAGCAAAGTAATCTTCCGGTGTCTCGGCACGGCGGATCATCTTCACGCTGCCGTCTTCTTTCAATAATAACTCAGCGGAACGGAGGCGTCCGTTGTAATTGTATCCCATAGAGAATCCGTGTGCTCCGGTATCATGGATTACAAGGTAATCGCCCATATCAATCTTCGGCAGATTACGGTCAACAGCGAATTTATCACAGTTCTCACAGAGGCTTCCTGTCACATCATATACATGATCGCATGGCGCATTCTCCTTGCCAAGGACCGTAATATGATGATAAGCACCGTAAATGGCCGGGCGCATCAGGTTTGCCGCACACGCATCTACACCGATGTATTCCTTATAGATGTGTTTCTCATGGATTGCCTTTGTAACGAGGCAGCCATACGGTCCGAGCATAAATCTTCCCATCTCGGAATAGATAGCAACATCGCCCATTCCTGCCGGAACAAGCACTTCATCGTATGCTTTATGAACACCCTCACCGATCACACGGATATCGTTCGGCTCCTTATCCGGTGTGTAAGGAATTCCGACACCGCCGGAGAGATTAACGAAACAGATATCGCATCCGGTCTTGTCGCGCAACTCAACAACGAGCTCAAACAGCTGTCTTGCGAGCTTCGGATAATACTCGTTCGTTACGGTATTGCTTGCAAGGAAAGCGTGGATTCCGAAATGTTTCGCACCTTTGCTTTTAAGAATCTTATATGCTTCAATGATCTGATCCTTGGTCATTCCGTACTTGGAATCTCCAGGGTTGTCCATAATTCCGTTGCTCAGTTCAAACACTCCGCCCGGATTGTAGCGACAGCTGATAGTCTCCGGAATATGGCCGATCGTCTGCTCTAAGAAATCAATATGTGTAAAATCATCCAGATTTATGATTGCGCCAAGTTCATCTGCATAGGCAAACTCTTCCGCCGGTGTATCGTTGGATGAGAACATGATGTGTTTTCCGTCAAAGCCACAGGACTTTGCAAGCATCAGTTCTGTGTAGGAAGAACAGTCACATCCCATATCGTAATCCTGTAAAATCTTAAGGATATATGGGTTTGGTGTTGCTTTCACCGCAAAATACTCGCGGAAATTCGGATTCCATGCAAATGCTTCCTTGACTGCCTTGGCATTCTCACGGATTCCTTTCTCGTCATATAAATGAAATGGTGTCGGGTATGTCTTTACGATTTCTTCCACCTGACTCTTAGTTACAAATGGTTTCTTTTCCATGATTCTATTCTCCTTAATTCCAGAATCGAGATTCCGGAGATATAACTTTACTATTGCATCACCCTAACGTGATTCGCTTTGAAATCTATGCTACAACAACTACATTACAAATTCAAGCAATTTTCGTGCTTTTGCTTTAACTTTCTCATTTGATGTGCTATCATACAGACATGAGTGTAACGATTTTACCATATATTGACGAAGTGAATAAAACGGGTTCGACAATTACCGAATCTACATCGACAGAAGCACGGACCGATGCGGTCTACGACAGTTTCCGCGAGGTATTAGCCTCCGCAGAACGCGCCCAGCAGGCGATGGCTGTGGATGCGATTCTCGCCGCGCAGAGTTCCGGCAGCATTTCACCCGAGACGGTTCAAAAGCTGCTTGGGTTCAATCCTGCTCCGAATATTCCGGTCGCAGGTTCGCAGAATGTAAGTACAATTGATACTGCAGCAGCGGTTACATCCGGCTCACAGGCAAGTTCTGCAGCCTCTACATCCGGCAATACTTCCTCGTCCTCATCCACAAGTCTGGACGCTTACTTTGAGGAAGCTTCGGAAAAATACAACGTCGATGTCAAGCTTCTGAAGGCGATTGCCCACGCAGAATCCAATTTCAACCCGAATGCAACCAGTTCTTCCGGCGCGATGGGTGTCATGCAGCTGATGCCGTCAACGGCCAAGAGTCTTGGCATCACAGATGCCTATAATGCATATGATAACATTATGGGAGGCGCCAAAGTCATTTCCCAGCATCTTGCCAATTACAACGGAGATGTTTCTCTCGCGCTCGCCGCATATAATGCCGGCAGCGGTAATGTGGCAAAATATGGCGGTGTACCGCCTTTTACCGAAACCCAGAATTATATTAAGAAAGTTCTTGCATATTACGAAGGCGCCTAGGATAACTCCTAAGCGCCTTTGCTTATCATGTCACCATGCGTAAACATGATGGTCTACGCCAACATCCGCCGGCTTCATTGATTCTCTAAGAATGAATTTATAATTTCAGTTCTGCTAACAAGGAACCGAGGCTTGTCGATGCACTCTCATTGGAGATATACTCTTCTGCCTGTGCCTCATCTTCCGTCTGCACGTCGTCATCCGGAATAATCTCCTCAAGTGCTTTCATGCTAAGGCTGACCTTACCATCGTTGGTATTCAAGATTTTTGCCTTCACCTTCTGACCTTCCTTTAAAACCTCATGTACCGAACCGATACGTTTCTGACTGATCTGTGAGATATGAACCAGTCCGCTGATTCCGTTGCCGAGGCTGACAAAAGCACCATACGGCATGATCGACTCGACCGTTCCTTCTACAACAGAACCAGGAACAAGCATCGCGATACGATGGTTTCTCTCTTCCTCCTGCTGCTTTCTTGCAACAACTTTGCCGGAGAGAACCAGACGATTCTTCTCTTTGTCAACGGTAATTACCTGCACGGTCACATCCTTACCGATCCACCTGTCCGTATCTTCCACATAATCAGTCGATAACTGGGAAGCCGGAATAAATGCACGGATTCCTTCCAGGAATGCTACCACACCGCTTGGAACGCTCTCCTTGATCCGGACGGTTACCTGCGTCTCATTCTCAAGCATCTCCTGCAGCTTGTCCCATGCCAGCACATCGTTTGCTTCCTTCTTGGACAATTCGATATTGCCGTTGCCATCATCAACCTTGATAACCGTTGCTTCAATGACATCGCCCGGCTGCAGCTGCTCCTTCGGATTGAAATCCGGATCATTGCTCAGATTCTCGACCTTGATGATTCCCTGTGTGTAATAATTCAGATCTAAAGTTACTTCTTCTTCGGATACCGCAATCACACTTCCGCTCACGATATCTCCTTCATTGATCGTACGGAAGGAGCGCTCAAGTTCCTTCTCGTAATCCTTCATGGATTCTGTTGTGTTATCTGCCATAATTTCCTACCCTTTCCGCTCTGGTTTGCTTTTGCAACGCTACACTCACTATACCACGCTTTTTACTTTTTCTCAATTTTCTGTGTGTAAAAATGAACATTTTTCTCAATTTTCTTAAATAAATTCTGATTTACGCCGATACATATATTGCAAACGAAATTGGCCATAACGTTAGCACAAATAAAGAAGATAGCCAGGGACGGTTTCACGAAAGAAAGGAAGTTTTCGCGAATCCGTTTTTTTATTTCCTTTATGAAAGGATGCATTTAAGAAATAATCGGCGGAGTTTAGGAGGATGGATTATTGATTATTCAATCAGATCAGGTTCGTATGGACTCCCGCAGAAGTTACCGCTCCACGCAGGCAGACTATGTGAACGTCACGCGCTGGAGCGCATCCGGGGCAACGGTTTTTAATTTAAAAGCCGCGCAGGTTCGGCAGGAAGAAATCAGGCAGGGACAGTTTTCACAGACGGAAAATGAGCAGGAAGAAATCACAGAAAAAGATAACGAACAGGGTTCAAAAAAGGAATCTTTGGAAGATCTGATGTCACGGCTGCAATCAGCGGGAGGTGTGAAACGCACCAGTTTACAGGAAAGTGTGAATGCACTTCACAAGATTCGTGAACAGGCGATCGACTATCTGCTCTATATTTTGTTTGGGCGTAAATACAGTGACTATACGAATACTTTTACACAGGATGGAACGGAAGATTCAGACACAACACTCGGTAGTACAGGTTCTGACACCAGCCTTGCATCGACAAAATTTGGCGAGGGCGGACAAAGCTATACGTTTTTCTATTATTCTGAACAGGAAACAACCTGCTTTGATGCCAAAGGTGTAGTCAAGACCGCAGATGGACGTGAGATTCCGTTTAACATGGATGTAGAAATGTCACGCGAATTCACACAGATGGCAGAAAACTACATTGATTTCGGAAAGCCGCGCTTATGTGATCCGCTTGTCATCAACTTAAACGGAAATGTTGCGGATGTATCGGATCAGAAATTTATGTTTGATCTGGATGCAGACGGAAACGAAGAGGAGATTTCAATGCTAGAGTCCGGTAGCGGATATCTTGCGTTCGATAAAAACGGAGATGGAATCATTAATGATGGTTCTGAACTATTCGGAACTTCGAACGGAAATGGTTTCGCGGATCTCGCACAGTACGACAAAGACGGTAACGGCTGGATTGATGAGGCAGATGAGATTTTTGACAAACTGCGTATCTGGGTAAAAGATGCCGATGGCAATGATAATCTGATGAGTTTGTCCGAGACTGGCGTCGGTGCCATCTATTTGGGATCACGCGATACGGATTTTTCTCTCAACAATTTAAGCGATAATCACACCAATGGTGTTATTCGCAAAACCGGTATGTTCCTCTATGAGAATGGACAGACCGGCACCATGCAACAATTGGACTTAGCAACGTAATCACTTGCTATGCCTTTTCCTTTTATTCTAAATAAACAAAATATACACACAAGTGCTTGATAATTAATAAGGCGCTGCCAGAATCAAACGGCAGCGCCTTATTGCAATAAAAAAGAGCTGATGACGGGAATTGAACCCGTGACCCCTTCCTTACCAAGGAAGTGCTCTACCTCTGAGCCACATCAGCACTTGTTGATTTTGTCAACTATTGCATATTACTATAAGATACAAAACTTGTCAAGATGATTCTTTTAAAAAACATAAGAAATAGCCGTCCTGCTCTCTGGTAAGTTTAGGAACGGCTATCTCTTGATAACTAAGTATTAAGTTCTCTTCTACACTTCCAATATATACCGTTCAAACGCATTGATCACCTGCGTCTCCCCGATCTCATCCACGCGCGGAAACTGTCTTCCGTAATTCATATGAACATGTCCGTGCACAAAATACTTCGGATGATACGTTTCAATCAGGTGATTAAACGAATCAAATCCACGATGACACTGATCCTCGCCGTCATGAAATCCATACGCGGGCGAATGCGTCACAAGAATGTCAAACCCATGATTTCTTTTAATCTTAAAACGCATCTTAGATATCCGGCGTGCCATCTGTACTTCGGTATACTGGTTGTCCCCTGTTTTGTAACGGTAGGAACCGCCAAGTCCCAGAATGCGAACCCCATTATGAATATAGATCCGATTCTCAATACAGATGCATCCTTCCGGCGGTCTCCTCTTGTACTTGTCATCGTGATTTCCGTGCACATATAGCAGCGGCACCGGAACCATCGTTGCAAGAAACGACAGGTATTCCGGCTTCAGATCGCCACAGGAAATGATCAGATCAATTCCCTCAAACTGTTCTTTTCGAAAGTAATCCCAGTATATTTTGCACTCTTCATCTGCCAAAAATAGTATTTTCATGCTACTTCGTTTCCTCTACACCCTTTAATTGTACAACGGTTTGTGCTGCATCGATCAGCGTATCCATCGTCGGGATACTTCCCTTTACGTTTGCAACCAGCCAATCCATTTCCATAATCGCTTCCGGTTTCATCGCCACATTACTCTTATTGCGAAGCTCACCGTCCTGCGAATAAATTTCCCCATAAAACGGAACCATATCGCCTTTTTTAATATCATGCTTCAGATGGTCCGCAAGTCTTCTGACGCCTGCAGGTACATTGTTTGAGCAGATCATGTCAATGACGCCTGCCGACATGCCCCACCAGTAATTGAGCGCACGATCCTCGGAATTGCCCTCTGTCTGATAAGATCCCGCTAAGATACTCTGAATCATCTTCTCATAGAAAATGCCCCAGTTCCAAAGCGGCATCGCAAGATTAAGCGTCCGTCCTTCTTCAATACGGTACAGACCAAACTGTCTTTTGGTATCACTCGGTGTGATCATGTCCTGATCCGAAACAACCGATATATCATTCTCAGTCAGAAAATGTTCCCTGTCGTAATCCTTCTTCGTCGACCACTCCAGATAGATCTGTGCACGCGGATTCGTAAACGACGCTCCAAGCGCAAAAGCGTTAATGTTTGCAATCATTCCATAGATCGGATAATCGGCAATATACGCTATCTTGTTGTTGTCCGCAAGCGCACCTGCGATTACACCCGCAATAAATTTCGCCTCATACATACGTGCATAATAAGTACGGATATACTTATGCGACGTGTTGAGTGTGCAGTTCAAAATCTTTACATCCGGATGATCCACCGCAATCTTAAGACTCGGCTTCATCATCTGCGGTGCCACCTCAAAGACAATGTCTGCACCGTTCCTGATCACTTCGCTTAAGACATCCTCAACGTTTTCTTCATGAACACCGCTCACGCAGCAGATGGTCTTCATCTGATCCGGGAAGGTCTCCTCGAGATAATTACGACCAAGCTCATGCGCATAGATCCAGTCGGACTCCTCCGGAGACTTCGGATAGAGGAATGCCACAGTAAACTTGCGGTTCGAAGTCGGAAGCAGATAACTTAACAGACTCTTCTTCTCCTGTACGGATGTCGGATCCATGACCAGACCGACCGTATGCTTATGTGTCAGCACGACAAACTCATTCCAGCATTTTACAACATTCGTGTTCATCTCCGCATCCGACATTGCAAGCGATTCCTTATATCCGTATACGTTGATGAATGCGGTCAAAGCATCTCCAACCGTGATCGGCAGCTTGCTTCCGCCCCTGAATTCATATGCCCTGGTAAAATGCAAAAGCAGACTGTTAAATTCGCTGCGCACCTCCGGATCCCAGCGGGTTGTACAGCCGGTCAGTTCCAGCAGCTGCTCCGCCATACCCGGTTTTGAGAATTCAATATTGAAAAGACCTGTGATCTCATTGAACTTCATGTATTCATAATAGATCTTAACATCCTCATCCTCCGAGTATTTTGGAATCTTTCGTGTGACATTGGCAACGATCGAATCCGCCTTAAAATACTTAAGAACACTGACTCGCTTGTTACCTTCCACGACATAGTAGCGGTTCATATATTCGTATGCAACGATCGGATCACGGATTCCCTCGTTGATCTGTGCGTCTGACAGGTTTGCCCACTTGACGGCAAACTCGGTATTCTCCCGCAGAATCGGCATAAAATTCGCTGCGAATGAATAGGTTCTTCCCATGGTTGACGTTCCTACCACAAAGTCAAGCGGAATCTGTATCAGTCCCATATTCTGCTCTGTTCTTACTTCCTCTCTGGATAAAATATCGTCGAGTACCGGCAGGTACGGAAACCGACCCTGGGACACACATGATTTATATTCTTTTTTACCAAGCTTTAACGCCTCTGTATATTCCTGATCACCCATATAAATCTCCTTATTATGCACTTAATATAGCTTTCGATATTCCAATTTTATCATATCTGTGGTATGATACCAATGAATTTTAAAAAAAACAAAGATTTTCTTCCCTTATCTGTCTAATTTTGGTATAATCGAGGTTAGGAATAGGCACTATGGAGGAAAGTATATGGAAAGTATTACGAGGGAACAGGCTGATGTAATCGGCGAAGTGGCCAACATCTGTACCGGTACTGCCGCTACTGCGCTGAGTCTGATCATTAACCGTGCGACCAATATTACAACTCCTACGGTCGAGGTTCTCGCCAAGGAAGAGTTGTTGGAACGGGATGACTACATTCTGGTCAAGGTTCCTTACACCAAGGGGTTGGATGGAACGAACCTGATGGTTATGGATGTAAAGGATGCTCTCATTATCGCAAACCTGATGATGGGCGGCGATGGTTCGGATGTATCGAATATGCAGGTTGACGAGTTGACACTCTCTGCTGTCGCGGAGGCGATGAATCAGATGTGTGGATCGATTGCCACTTCGATGGCATCACTGATCTCGGCACCAACCGATATTGGATTTCCGCTTATCAACTCCAAGGATCACAAGACATTTGAGATTCCGGACGAGCTATGCAACGGAACCGACATTGTTAAAGTAACATTTCGACTGACGGTCGACAACCTGATCGACAGTTCGCTGATACAGTTATATCCAATTAGTATTGTTAAACAGATTTTAAAACAGGAGGAAGTATAAATGGCAAAGATTTTAATCGTGGATGACGCAGCGTTCATGCGAATGATGCTCAAAGATATCCTTACTAAAGGAGGATTTGAGATTGCAGGCGAGGCAGCAGATGGTGTGGAAGCCGTTGCAAAGTACAATGAGCTTAAGCCAGATCTGGTAACGCTCGATATCACAATGCCGAACAAAGATGGTATTCAGGCTCTCAAAGAGATTAAAGCCGCAGATCCTAACGCAACATGTGTAATGTGCTCTGCTATGGGTCAGCAGTCGATGGTTATCGAGGCTATTCAGTCAGGAGCAAAGGATTTCATCGTAAAGCCATTCCAGGCCGATCGTGTATTAGAATCAATTCGTAAGATCTTAGACTAATTGGTTGCACCGATACATAACGGATCATAAATAAAGCGGGACTTCTGAAAGCCCCGTTTTTTGTTGTACCCGTATTTACACTTCTTACAATTCCCGTAACTGTTCAATCGCAGCATCACTCAAGATTAATTTCCCATGTTCTTCCACAAACGCTTTCTTTTGGGCACCGACAAGCAGATCGGATACATACTCGTCCGTTACTGCAGACAGTCTGCGCACATCGGATTCCAGCTGATTGGAGAGATCCATGATCATATAATAGGTCTCATCCAGCTTATAGAGTGCATTCGGCGGGCACTCCTTAAACGGAACCTGCTTCGCAAAGCGGATAATCGTATCCAGATCATCAAACACAAGCAGAACAAAGACACGTGCAAAATCCGCATCTTCCTGCTGCTTCTTTGCCTCATTGATCTCATCCCACTTCTGCTGCGGGATCGAGTTGAGCAAACCATTGACAATGTCCTTCAGGTGCTCCATCATTCCCTCAGAACCCGGATGCTCGGAAAATGTTAGAGAAAGTGTATGATCCGGAAGGAAATCGGCACGCACCGTCTTAACTCCAAGCTCGAATTTCGTCTCGAAGCGCTGCTCCGCAAGATCAAAGATCTCATTCATAAACTCCTGCGTGCGTTCACCGTTACTCATAATCTCTTCCATCGTATATCCGAGGTCTGTAATCTCATCTTCCGATATCACGCATCGGATCGTATGTTTTCCAATTCGTGAAAATTTCATGCACTCACCCTCTTTCTCCTGAACATCTGTCGATATTCCAAAATGATAATATTGCTTCTTATTCCGGCTTCATCTGCCGGATCTTCTGTCTGATTCTCTGCAACGCATTGTCGATCGACTTCGGGCTTTTGCCCATCATCTCTGCAATCTGAATATAATGATTTCCATCCAAATAATATTGCAGAACCTGATTCTCCATCCTGGAAAGCTTCTGCGCAAGGCGCTTCTTGTACTCTTCCCACACTTCCTGTTCGATCACCATCTGCTCCGGTCCGCTCTCTTTATCGACAAGCAGCTCCGCGGCAACTGCATCCGGATGTTCCTGTTCAGAAAGTGAAATATACGAATTCAATGGCTGGTGCTTCTTGCGGTTCGACGCTTCCAGCGCTGAATACAGCTGTCTGTTGATACATAGCTCCGCAAAATGATAAAAGCTCGCATCCTTATCCGGTTTATAGTCACGGATTGCCTTAAACAATCCAATCATGCCTTCCTGTATCAGATCCTCCGTCTCTCCTCCGATCAGATACATCGCGTTCGTCTTCTTACGCACCAACGGCTTATACTTCTCCAGAATGTAATCCGTAATGTCATCCTCACCCTGGCGTAGCTTCTCGATCAGTTCTTCGTCAGAAAATGCTTCATATGGCATCGTTATTCTACCCTTTGATCATACGCTGGCGCACGATCTCATATGCAAGTACGCCGGTCGCAACCGATGCATTCAGTGAATCGATGTCACCTTTCATCGGAATGGATGCGACCATATCACAATTCTTCTTAACTAACGGACTGACGCCTTCTCCCTCGTTACCGATCACAAGTCCGATCGGTCCGGTCAGATCCATATCGTACATTAAGGTTCCATCCATATCCGCACACACAAACCACAAGCCCTGCTGCTTCAGTTCTTCTATGGTCTGTGCCATATTGGTCACACGGGCCACCTTCGTATAGTTTAATGCTCCTGCAGAGGTTCTCGCTACCGTTGCAGTAAGTCCTACTGCACGATTCTTCGGAATAATCACTCCATGTGCCCCGGCAAGATTCGCTGTACGGATAATTGCTCCCAGGTTATGCGGATCCTCAATATCATCAAGTAAAATCAAAAACGGCGGTTCAC
>OKRU01000984.1_pt1 | contig 28876 bp, 27 predicted proteins | sample 1601131 | NCBI WGS metagenome assembly OKRU01 (sample SAMEA3541558, study PRJEB24748) | human gut metagenome | biome: human gut; feature: human-associated habitat; material: faeces | place: China | collected 2012
TTACTACTTTTCCGTTTATTTTGTTGCATGCTATTTGTAGGTTTGTTGTTCTGTCTTTGTCTCCTCCATCATAGTTTGTTCTGAATGTTGCTAATTGGTCTGGAAATGCTTCTGTTCCTATTTGACTTGTTGTTACTTTTGGTTTTGTTATTTTTAGTTCTATTTCATATTCTTCTTTTTCTTCTTCTAATGCTTTTTTAGCTGTTTCTACGTCAAAGTCTATTCCTTCTTCTTCTGGGTGTATTTCGAATGGGTTTTGTGTGTAATATGCGTCTTTAACTTCTTTATATATTTCTTCATGTATTTTGTCTATGTCTATTGCTGTTGGATCTTCTTCTGTTACTGGTATGTTTATATAGTTTGTTATTTTTTCTGTTCCTTTTAGTTTTTCTTTTAATTCTTCTAGCATTTTATCTGTGTTTATTTTTACTCCTGATTGTCCTTTTGTTATTATTAGCTTATTGTCTTCTATATAATATGATGATTCTATTACTACTCCTGGTAGGTTTGTGCCTAAATCTTCTATTATCTTTTTTGCTGCTTCTTCGTTTATTTGCATTTCTACTTTTATATCTTTTTTTCCTATTAGTGCAAATAGTATGTTATAGTTATTTTCAAATATGTTTCCGCCTTTTCCTATGTTAGTTGCTTGTTTTACTGCTTTTTCTATATTGTATTGTGTTTCAAATAGATTTGCATTTATTGTTGATTCGTATTCATTATATTGTACTGGTATTTCTGTTTCTAGCTTTTCTTTATATATCCTAGGAAGTGTTGCTGTCATTACCATAAATTTTCCATTTAAATTATTTATCATTTGCAAGCCCTTTAAAATAACCGCTACTATTTCTGGCGAATATGCCTGAATTTCATCAATTACAACTTTTGAATAACTTAGTGTTGCATAAATTTTTTCATATCCCCTATATTTAAATACAAATGGAAAGATTTGATCTATTGTACATGTTGTAACTTTTTCATATAAATTTCTTGCTTGATCTATTTTCTCGAATTCATTTTCTTCATTTTTCTCATCTAAATAGTCTATCGCTGTTGAATGTAGTAATCCAGCATGATTATATCCTATTGTTTCTTTTATTCTGTCATAAATTGCATTTATACTTATTCTTAATGGTAATGTGAAAAATGTTTTATCATGATTACTCCAGAGTAATGCTGCTTCTGTTTTTCCCATTCCAGTTGAGCCAATTACCATAATATTTTGGTCTTGATTTTCTTTTGCAAATTGCTGTAAATCATTTGGATTAAAATTTTGTTTCTTCATAAATTTTTCTACAAATTCTAATATTTCGTCACTTGTTTCATCTTCAACCGGTATCCATGCTGAACTACAATGGTCTAATCTATGTAATAGGCCTTTCATTATACAGTAATCCTTGTATATATCATCAAATTCAGTTATTCTAGCTTGTCCCTCTACCATTCCTAAATATACTGTTTTTAGTTCTGGTACTTTTATTTGTAATTCATTTTCTATTTTTTCAGTATTCGGCTCAATATCGTCTTTAATTATTTCTTTTAATAATTCACCATCTATATGTATTGTGTTAGCCCTTTCGTGATGATAATAAATTGCTTGATATACTAGTTTTCTTTCTGTTTTTGTTAGATCATATTTTTTATATGGCACAAACATTGGTGATATTTGTTCGTGTTTTATTTGTTCATTATTAAATTTTGTTTGTAGCAATGGTTCTCCAATATTTTTTCTTATTGCATTTTGAAATCCAGAATATACCTTTCCAACATCGTGATATTCACATATTATCTCCATTAGTTGCCAAAATCTGTCTTCTGGCATATCAATTGCTTGTATTATTTTTGAACCATATATTCTTCTTAATATTTCTAAATTTTCTAATAATTTATCAGTATGTTCTTTTATTGTTTCTATTGGATTTGATTTTGCATAATATTTATAATTCATTTTGAATCCTTTCACTATAAAAATAAATATTGTTTCCATCTTCGTCTTGTAATATTTCTGTTCCTACTAGACTTTTATTTGTATATTTTTCAACATATTTTACATTAACTTTATTCCATTTTCTAACATTATCTTGTATTTTATATGTAGTGTTTAGCCTATAATTAATGCCATCAACTTCATTATCTATCCATTCTGGTATATATGCATTTTCCTCTATATTAGGTTCTTCAACCTCATTAACATTTTCTAAAATTTTTACTAAGTCAATTCTTACGATATCTTCATTTCTACCTAATGTAAATGTCTCTGTTCCATTTATTATATTTTGATAAATTTTGTCTATTATTTCATCTTCTGCTTGTACGTGAATAATTAAATTAACATCTAGCAATTGATGTACATTTCTTGGCATTGATGTTACTTTATCTTTTCCTTTGTACATTCTTAAATTTTGATAATTACTAAATATTCCTTCATAACTTCCTTGTACAGATATATTCATCGGGAAATACTCTCCTGACTGAGCCTGAAGAATTTTATGAAACATTCCTATTATTGTTGAATATGGTGGCAATGGATATGTTTCGGCAACTTTGGTTGCAAATGGCTTCTTATAGCATGCTGTCTCTTGGTATAGTTTTAGTTTTAAAATTTTCATTTATACCAATCCTTTCTTTTATGCTTTGTAATATTCATTTACTTTTTCTTTTAAGTCTTTGAAAAATTCTTCTATATTTGTTGTTTTTCCTTCAAAGATTTTCTCTATTTCTGTTTCGTTTTTGAATGTATTTTTTAGTATTCCTACTTTTGTGTCGTCAAAAATTGATTTATTTCCAATTGTTAATGTTGTTGTATCCCTTAACATTTCTGTATCAAGGGTAAATTCTCCATTTTTTCCGTTTAGTTTTATTCTTCCTAAAAAGAATGGTGAATTTATGTCATACATTCCTCCTATTGCAAATACTGGACTTAAATTTTCTTCTCTTCCCCTTATTTCTCTATTTAGTATTTTTACTATGTCTAATAATTGATCTACTCTTTTTGTTTTTTCTTCATTTGATAGTTCTATTTCTTCATCTTTTCCTATTTTTTCCAAATCTATTGTTATTGTATATGTATAATAACTTAGGTGTTGTTCAACATTTGCAAGGTTTGGAAATTCTTTAATTCTATCAGCTAATCCCTTATTATTTAAAAAATCCATATCACTTTTATAATCTTCTAATGATATTGCATTACTTAATCTAACAGCTGCGCTTCTAATATTTGAGCCATCATTTTTTGCTGTTTTCATATATCCGAAAAGATCCATTTCTTGTGAATCTTCAATTGTCAATTTATCATCAAATTGAATTGTCCCTTTTTCTTTATTTACTACTTGTAAATTCCAATTAAATAATTTATTTCCAAGTCTTACTATATCATATCTTAATGCTTGTCTAGAAGCATAAGTATAAACACTTCCATCTCCTCTTGTTAACTTTTTTAGTTCTGATATGTTTCCTATTCCCTCTCCATAATTTAAACTCTGTCCTTTAAATACTAGAGTAATTGACAATCCTTTTTTATTTTTTATATTATCCATCTATTTTTTCCTCCTCTTTTTTCTCATATTTATTAGATATTAATCCCGCTAAAAAGCTATGTCCTATTGATTCAAAATCTAATCCAGTTGTCTGCATAATTTCTATAAAAATTGGCGACACATCTTTTCCCATTGCAATATGTAGTCTTATTACAATATCCATAAATTCTTTTTTATTTCCTGCTTTTATACTATTTAGCATTTTATATGTATACCCATCTAGTTTATTGTCTTCACCTTTACTTTTTAATTCTGAGTGAATTTGAACTCCTAAATTGTAGATAACATATAATTTATCATTATTTTTCTTTATATCATCCACTTCTTTTCCCTCCTTTTTTAAGACGTTTAATATCATTCTTGTTTGTGTTGCTAAAAATGAATTATATCCGTTTTTCTTTTCGCCTTTCTTTATTTCGTCCCTTAATCTATCATTAATTGTGTATTTTATATCTTTATTTTTCATTATATAATCAACAATTTGCAGTCTATATCTATAATCCCATATTTTTGATAACGTTTTTTTGGCATAATCCTTAAAAAATAGTGACATATATCTTTTTATATTAAAATACTCAATTCTACTATATGCTCCATATTCTGCTTCAAGTTCTACAACAAATATGTTTTCTAATTGCCACATACTTACTTGTTTATCTTGTTCTACAATGTCTAATATTAATTCTGAATATGAATTTCCGTTTCTATTTTCATATCTTGATTTATTTCCAAAGTTAATATTCGTTTTATATAGTCTTTCTATTCCTGTATCATAATTTACAAAGCTTAATATTTGCTTTTCTCTATATTCTCCATTTTCTTTTATTGTTTTTGTTATTGTTGTCATTCCTGCTGGAATACAGAATAAAATTAATTTACATATATCACATATTGGCATTTTTACATTTTGATTCCAGAAGAAGTTTCTTGCATTATCACTGCTTATTGCAAGTGGTACAAAGTTTCCTTCTGAATAGTTTGTTGTTAGACCTATTTCATTTTCGCACATTGAACATCTTTTTATTACTTTTTCTTTTAAATATTTTTGTATATCTTCTATCGTTTTTGATTTTTCTATTTTTGAATAAATCTTTTCTATGTCTTTTGTTATATTACTCTTTTTTGCATTTTCTATATACTCTTTTATTTGTTCAATATCGTATTTATTTTGCATAATATCATTAATAAAACCTGTTTCTACAATGTTACTTATATAGTCTTTATACATTACTTCCTGTTGCTCCTCATAGGATAATGCTGTTTTAACAACATTCAAAAAACTAGGTTGACCATAATATGTATTGCTTAATATGCTTTTAAATAAATTTAATGTTAATCTATTATTTATATTATCCTTTTTTATATTAGAAATTAATTTTTCTGTTATTTCTATAATTTCTTGTTTTATTGCAACTTTATCAATTCGATCATATTGTTCTTTCATTTCTTCATAGATATTTTCATCAACTTTTTTAATTTTATCTAATTGTTTTTTTATTACCTCTTTAATATATTTTTTGTTGGACTTTATTTTATCTTTTCGCTCTTTTTCTCTTTCTTTATCATCCAAAACTATTTCTATATTATTTTCCAAATATTCAAATGAATTTCTAGTTCTATTTTCTACGTTTTCTGCAACATTATATTTTTTGAAAAAATAATTAAAATAATATTTGTGAAAATCTCTTAAATCTTCTGTGTCAAATTCAATATAATTCTTTTTTCTAATTGCAAAATCATTTTGATTTTCATTAAGAATTCTCAAAAAACCTACTATTCCGTGCATTATAGAACCAATCATTCAAGTATACTCTTATTTTCAATTTTGCACCTCCTTTTACATAATCTGAAACATTCCGAATCCTGCTGAATGTTTACTGCCCATTCCTGCTTTATATAAATAATTTAAAAGTTCTATATCACCTTCTAGCTCAAAAATTCCTGCTGAACATTCTATCTGTTTTTCATAAAATTTTATTATTACTTTTTTTGCTTTAATTGGAGTAATCTTTAATGTACCAACTGATTCTAATGGAATATTTGTTATTTTCAATTGTTCTTTAATATTCATTTTTAATGTTTCTTCAAATTTTTCATTTTCAAAAGAATAGTAATAATCTTTATTTTCTTCTCTCTGTCTAACACATAATGGCGATTGAAACTTTATAACTATTTTATTATCTTTAATTTCTTTTTCCGGTATAAGCACAATATTTTGTAATGTCCATGAATTCTGATTAATTGAAAATTTTTTATTTTTTTGATGATTAAATGCATTATATATAGTAATTGCTGTTTCATAATTTTCCATTGTCATATTCATTTCAAATTGCCTGTCCTCTATTATTATTTCTTTTGTATTAAATTTTGGGTGCTTAAAAAAAATAGAAAAAGCATAAGGTTTTATAATATTGTCTTTCTGGTTATAGTATTTCTTAAATTCATTTTCACTATATTCAGACAATGACAATTTTATAAAACTGATTATGCTTCTTCTATAATCAATTGGCATTTTTTCATTTTCTAATGTAAAATATAATTTCATCCTCATATTTTTCACCTCCTTGTATACAAACTTATTTAAGCAAAATTTTGTAAACGAGTCATTTAATGAAAAATGTAAATGTGATTAATATTCATACTCGACATCTTTCACATTTTTTATATCATATTCTACATTTTTTTACAAGGATTTTGTATATTCAATTGGACATTTTTATATAAATATACACTAATTTTTAATTTTTTTGTATTTAAAATATTAATTTTGATATTTTATATGTTCATTCTTTATCAAAGGATACCTAATAAGCTCCTCTTCACTCAAATTTTCCTTATTCATATCAACCGCTGTAATTTGATGATTATCATAAGTAGTATAATAGTATATTCCTTTTGTAGCATTACAGCACGAAGTATAAATTGTTATTTCATATTTTTCATCGTCCAATTTACAGCAACCTCTTTGTTGATCAACAGAATTTAGTATATGGAAGAATTGACTTACACTTTCGTTTTCTGTATCTCCCGAGACTGAATTCATCTTCACAAATGACGCTCTAACAAACCTTGACTGAGACGTCAAATCTCCTGGAAGTCCTATTGCTCCCATTCCTCTGCTATATTGCTCTAATTCTAATTTATCAGCAAATTTATTTTTGGGAGATTCATTTGATAAATTTATATAGTTATTTAAAGCAAATAGTTGCTTGTCAAATGGTGGATTATTAGTTAGTACTCCTACTGGATTATTATATATTTTTATACCTTCTTTTACAGATTCTACTGTTATTGATTCATTTTCATCCGATACAATCCAATGTAGTTTAGCTAATGGTAATTGGTTATTAAATGGTATATTTAAAATATTTATTTTTTGTATTAACTCTCTTGCTTCATTAGTTGTTGAACATTGACTTAGTATCCAAGGAATAAATTCGAATTGTGATATGTTGTCCTTTCCTTGAACTGGATCATTATAAAAAGCATTTCCAACAAAGTTTAGTCCTGCTATTCCCAAACCTTTTTCGTTAACTGCATCATAATATAAAGGATAGTTTTCAGCTACATATGCCATCCCTATTATTGCATAGTGATTTGTTATTATAGATTTATTTTTGAAATTAAATTTGTAGTTTTTTGGTGTTATTGTTATTTCTTCTTTGTATGAATATTCATAGTCTAGTGTTCTTCCAAAGTAAAAGTCTTTGGTTTTATATGTTACTGCTGTGCACATAATTTTCCTCCTTATTATTTTTAAAATTACATTTCATTTTCTAAAAATTCCATCATTCCATTGGCGAAATTTCTGGTATCATTTTGGATTTGATTTTCATATTCAATTTCAAATATATTTTCCAAAATCCAATCCAAAGCTTCACACCACTCTTCTTTAGTATATTTTGATGTATCCCCTATAAAATATTTTTGAGCTTTTTTATCATCTCCTAATAACAAAAACTCCCATAGCTCTCTACATCTTTCTTCTGCATTGTCTGCTAATTTATTCATATTATTTGCCACCTCATATAAACCTGATATAGTTTTATCAACCAATCCATTTTCCGTCGTTCCCGTCTTTGTCATATTAAACCACTTTTCTGGATGAAAAACTTCTATACTCTGATCAAAATCCTCTATTATTGTACTTAGCTGTCCCCAATAATTTATATAATCCATAAATTCTGATGTGGTATTTTCTATTGCTTCAATTAAGTCTTTGCTATTTTCCAAATCATACTCACATTCTCTATATCTTGTTCCCTTAATAGCATTTAACTTTGCTATATTTTCTTTATCTTTTTTTGATAACGGATTCATTATTTTTCCTCCTTCATCAGCTTTTTCTGCTATTATTCTCTCATCTTCATTAATATTATTCACAATATCATATTTGACTTTTGGTAATCTCTCTATTTTTCCATAATAATTTTCTATTAGATTTTTGTCAATTCCTATTTCCATCATAAGTCTACTTCTTATAGCTTCTATTAAAATACTCATTATGCTTCTAATAACTGATATATTGCTATAAACTATTTGTTTTTGAGTTTTATTTGAATGCACGAAATATCTTCTAACATCTTTGATTTTTATTGCTAAATCTTGAATCTCTTCTTCTGATAAATTTAATATGAAATTAGTCTCTCTCAATAACTTTTTTACAACTTCCGCACAAGGATCTTTGCTCTGATTTTTGTGTGTTACTAACAAATGTAAACTGTCTATTGCACTCATCAAATTCATATATTCACTTACTATTAAGTCTTCTGATGTTTGAAGTTTTTCAAAATTAACCATTAATAATTCATTTTCTTCATATACTTTTATCCAATTTTTTATAATATTCTCAAAATTATTCTCAATGTCTTTATATTTTATAATATCTTTTATTATACTTCTATTTTCATAATTACTTTCTCCATACCCAAGTATAATTTCTATGTTTCTATCAAACACATCAATTGCTTTTATTTTTTCCACATTAATATTATCTCCTGTGCATAATATTAAAAATGATCTCAAACATTGGATAAAACTTTGGATTGTTTGTACGTACTCATTTGTTATATTTTCCATTGCTATTTCTACTTGGTTTTGAATTTTCATTTTGTGTGCCATTTTTTCCATTAAGTATGGATTTCTTATTACTAAATCAAATTTTCCTATCTTGACTCTTTTTTCATTAAATTTTTTTATTCTTAAGCATACTTCATCGTCTTTCGAGGAAAATTCCGGTATCTTAATTTGCCAATCTATCCATTCATCTAAATTTGTATAATATAAAGATACTTCTCTTAGTCTAATATCTCCTTTTCTTTCATATACATGTCCAAATACAACCATATCCGCTGTATATTTATATGTGCAATATTTTAGTTTGAGGTCTTCATCTTTGTCGTCTTTTTCTATTTCATTTTTATAAATTTCATTTGTATATATGTCTGTTCTATCATAATTTACATCTACTAATGTTATTTTTTCTCCTTCTGCAAATCCACATATTAAATTTGTATCATATAGCTTTCCATATGTTGTTAGAGTTATTTTGTTTTCATCTGTTATCTCTAATTTTCCAGTAACTTTTTCTTGATTTGGTGTCCACCATATTCCCTCTAATTTTTGCATTTTTTGCTCCTATTTTTAGTACTTTATATTATTATTCCATTTGTGTGGTCAATTTCGTGCTGTATTATTTCAGCAACAAAATCTGTATATTTTTCATATTTTTTATTAAAATTCATGTCCAAATAATCTACTTCAATTTCTTTATATCTTTTGCATTTTCTTTGTCCTATTAGAGATAGGCATCCTTCTTCTGTTTCATATTCTTTAGCCTTCTTTGTGATAATTGGATTTATCATTATAAAATCATATAATCCGCTTGATATGCAAATTATTGATTTGTTATATCCTATCATGTTTGCAGCTAATCCAACACATTTGTCTTTATTTGCGTTTAATGTTTCTAGTAATTCATAAGCTATATATTTGTCTTTTTCTGTTGCTTTTTCTGCTTTTTGTGATAGGAATAGTATGTCTTTTACTATTTGTTTTACCATGTTGGCCTCCTTTGTTTATGTAATTTGTTGGGGGTTAATTATTTTTGTTATTATAGCATAATACCTTTGTTTTTGAATAGTATTTTTTTAATTTGTCTTATAATTTTTTGAGGGGGATGTGAGTATTAATTTTTTTGGGGCTGCCTTCGGGTTATGAGGGTTACATAACATATTTTATGATGTATATTGAATTATATTGTATGCTAGTGATATTAAGCATTTGTGAGTTTTTCGTTTAATGAACAATTATGCTAAAATTGGGGTAATTTTGAAAAATTGATCCCCAATTTCTCCCCAATTGTTACTAAACATATTTTTGTATTTTTATGGTTTTAATTGCAAAATTTTTATTGCAATTGAATTGATATTTTTAAGGAGGAAATTTTTATGGAATTTAATAAAGATAAAATTCAAGATTTAATGAATGAGTGGATAATTTTTAGAGATGAGGAACTTTGTAAATTAACTAGGGAAGATATGAAACATTCTCTAGACTTTGATACTTTTTATAATTTGGTTTTAAAAAATGTTTCTAAAAATAGTGAGAAATTTATGATTAAAAATTTGGACAAGTTTTATGAGCAAATTATGGATTTTACTGGTTATTATAATGATAAATATTATAGGGCTGGTTTTGGTGATTGCTTGAATTTAGTTATTATGAGTCTTGGAGGTAATGGTATTGCAACTAAATAGATATGGTAAATTAGCTAAAAAGTATTTAGAAGAATATAAGCCTTTTAAATTTCAACAACTTACTATGGATGGAACTATTATGGATTATTTGTTAGAATTTGAACAACATTTAAATGGTTATGCTAATTTGATTGAAATTGAACTTAAGCAAAAATTTCCTATGCCTGATGATAAAGATAGTTTTATGGAGCAAGTTAAGTATTTGAATATGATTCAGGAGATGGTTGATGAGTTTGTGAAAGAGGAGGTTAAATTGGTATAGAAAAAGCCCTATTGGGCTTTTTCTATAATTTTTTCAAAAATATTTACATGTTATTATAATATCTTAATATCTTCAAATGAAAAGTTAGTATATTCCTCTAATTTATTTTTTAATATTATTAGTAAATTAGATATTAAATATAGAAGTTCATTAAAACTTACATTTACGGTTATTTCTGCATTTCCTATATGCAATAATTTATTTCTTGGGCCATCTTCCTTATAATATTTCTTTATTATATCTATAATGTAACTTGGTAAGACCTTTGAACTATCATTATTTTCAATTATTGAAATAGGAGTCTTCATTATTCCTTGTTCTATATATTCAACATCTGATTCTGGCACTAATTTAAAAATTTCTAAAATCATTTTTTCTATTAATGGAAAAATATAATATAAGCATTCTACCTTTTCTTCATGCAGTATTTCAACATCAATTTGTCCAATTACTCTTTTGGTTTCATCATTCTCAAAATATTTAATAAATGCTATATATATCTCTTTATCCATTCCATCACTTCCTTTATATTATTTTTTTCTTTATCACTACATTCAAAATCAAATATAAGTTTATCTTGTCCTATTTCTCTATTATATTTATAGTTATAATAATTATTTAAATCTAATCTGTGATTTTCTCTATTTCTAAACTTCTGTAATAAGAATTGTAATTCATCGACATCTAATCCTATTTCTTTTGCACTCCTCATAAGTTCAACAATGTTATGACCTTTTTCTTCAACATCATTAATATTTAATTTAGTACTTCTTATTAGGTAATATTTTAGGCTTAATTCTACTAAAAAACATGTGTTATAAAATATTAATGGTTTTACTATATCTTTATTTAATGTATACATGGTTATATCAATTAAATCTCTAATTAAACATACATAATTGAAAATTATTATCTCTACATTTTTCTCTACTATTTTATTAACAACATCAGAAGTTTCAGGTATTTGCGTAATTTCAAAACTATCTTTTATCATTTCTTAACCAACTAACAAATATTAATCCAGAAAATGATACTAATAAAGGTATAGATAAATCTGTATTAATTAAATTTCCATGCATCATATTATTCCTTAAATTCATACCTGATTTTTCATATAGAGTATAATTTAAATACATTAAACCATTTATAACACTATTATCTTCTTTAAATACTTCAAACAAATTATTTATATTTTCAAAACCTTGTAATGAAATTTCTAATCCCTTTTCTTTTAATATGTAACTTATATTTTGCTCTATCGCTAATATATTATTTACTACAATTGCGTATTCATTATTATATTCATATCCCAAACTCATTTTTAACTTTGTAATGGTATTTTTAAATTCTACTTTTCCAAGCATAGATAATATTAATTCCTGTTGCATAATAAATGTTTTTGATAAATATCTTAATAATTCTTCATAATAATTTCCATATAATTTATTCATTAATTTAGGATGTTTTTCTGTATATTCCTTACCTTTTTCATCAAAATATTTTTTAAAATTATCCCTATCCTTTTTTTCATTTTTCTCTATATTTAAAGAATATATTTGTTTGTTACTATCTATTTGATAGTTTGATACCAAACTTTGTATAGGATATTTAGCATAACTTTCTAAAGCTATTCCTATTTGGTTTACAAAATCAATTTTTGAACTAGCATAAATAGTAAACTCATTTTCAATTATTATTTTTCTACACTTCTCAACTTCACTATTATCTATTTTTATTTCATTCGAAAACTCATGCATTTCACTTTTCACATAATCATGATCCGCAATAATATATCTTTTTAATCTTAATAATTGCACTAAGCACTCTCTGACTTTATTTCTTTGAACATAATTCAATGAGCTAATATTTTTCAATATATAATTCAATTCTTTTTTTAATGTATCTATTTCAGATAGTCCTTTAATAAAGCTATATTGCTTGTCTTTTAATCTGTTACAAATTTGATTTGTAATATTTATATATTTGTTTATTATATTTTTACAAATTTCGGAAGTAAGCACTCTACCTTTATCCAATTGAAAAAACATTTCTTTTACATAGTTATACCCTCCAAAATTATCTAAAGAAGTAGTCATATATTCAATATATGTATTTATATGTTCTTTTTTTTCATTATCGAATTCTATAATGTTATATAAATTTTTTTTATTACAAATAAATATATTAATAAGTTCATTATAATATTGAGGTTTGATTTTTAAATTATTAAATATTCTATTAATAATTTCATGATCTATATAAATTTCATTGTTAATACCATAATTTATTAAACTCTTATAAAAAGCATATAAATCATCTATTACCACTGTAAAAAACTCTTTTTTTAATTTTTTTTCATTTATAACATTTAAAAAATCATCCATAGATTTTTTAAAGTTAGCATAATTTGCTTTATAACTCGAAGAATTTATACCCTTGTAATATGTATATAAAAATTCTATTAATAGAACTTTTTCATCATACATTTCGTTTTCTTTTGCATATTTATACATATTAAATAAATGTTCTATTACTTTTTTATCCAAAACTATTTCATTACTATTAATAACTGTAACAAATCTATCTTTATCATAGAAAAACGTATTATACATTCCTATAAATTTTTTAAATTCAATTGAAAATGCTTCTCTATCATTACCATTACAAAATTCATAATTATATTCTTCGTACACCGATTCATATATCATATTTTCTTCTAAAAAAGCTTTTAATAATTTTCTCATTTTACTCCTTTCTGTATTAGTTAAATACATTTGTTTTTATTATAAGTTTACTATTGATACAATATATTTTTATATTAATTTATCATACTGATATTGAATATTTTGTCGAAACTTATAATTTATTATCAAAAAAGCAAAATAATTCTGTAATACAAATTACTCAATTATTTTGCTTTTCTTTTGTTTTATTTTATAAATCATCATATTTCCATAAGCTCAAATGACCTTTTGCTTCTATTGGCTAGTCAAATTTCTGTATATCTGTTAGTTTCCAACCATAATTTTCTTTAAAGGAACTATCTGTATAAATATCTTTATTTTCTTTTAATAATATTTCTTTAAATTCAGGAGACATTTTTATACAATCAACTAATTTTACTTTTCCAATTATTTTTCCTAAAGGCATGTCTTCTGGTATATATTTTTCCAATCTTTTTACTGCCTCTTTATCTATTCCTTTTCCGGCATGTATTAGTAATTCTCCTCTGTATTTTGTTTGCCAACTTCTAAATTCAAATCTCTTATATCCCTGAATAATCAAACTTGCCCAAGGTTGTTTAATTGTTAATACTTTCATAAATTTTATTTTCCTCATTTTACTTTGGTAAAACTTTTTACCTTATTATTTTATTACAATGTCTAATTTCCTAGAGAATCATCTATTTTTAATATACTATTTACGCTTTGATTAACTGATTGTAATTTATCGTATACATCTATAACGTCATCTTGGTCCCATAATTGAATTTTTTTATTTTCATTTTTAAAAATATCTTCAGACTCTCTTCTAATACTTTCAAGTTGAGTCGTATCAGATACTGCTATAATACCTTGTACGTTTTTATATTTCGATGCTTTTAATAGATTCATGATTAAGCTGTCTATACTGCCACCTGTTTGAACTTCAAATACATATGTAACTTTTCCAACATTATTTATTGAAAAATCCCAAACGACATCAACTACTGCACCATTTCCAATTTTGACTTCATTTGAAGCATCAAATCCTAAAAATAAACCTATATCTCTAACTTTTTCTTTTAATTCTGTATGTAAAGACTTTTTATTTTCTGCTGTTTCAATTATTGGCTTTTCTTCAATAGAACTTTTACTCATTTTATATAATTTTAAATTATCCCAAAACAAATAATCTATAAACAATAAATCGTTATCACTATTTGTTTTATTATTAGCTAACTTAAGCATTTCTTTACAATAACTACATAATTCTATATATTTTTTTCCTGTTTCTTGATAATTATATCTAGGTAAATCTTTTATTTCTAAATATTGATACGCCAATAACGATGTGTTATTCCATATCATACAATCAAAAGGATAAATATAACATAACAATTCACTCATCATTGCAGGGCCAAAACCTTTTATGTTTTTATTAAACTTATCCCATCTATTTTCTATTTTATCTCTACCATATAATAATTCTGCAATAGATTTTTTCAAATTATCAAAACCATTGTCTTCAACATATTTATTTATGATATATTCTTTATTTCCCCAAATAATCATAGCCCACAATTTACTTATATATTCGTGAAATTCATCCTCTGTCATATCTATAATTTTATTAGCATCATATTTTTGATAATATAATTTTCTTTCTTCTCTTTCTTCAAGCTCAATCTGCATCGTACCATTCTTTTTTAACTTTTTTATATATGTTTCTAGCTGGTTATCAAATTTATTAATATTAAAATTCATTTCTATCTTCTAACCTCCTATACTAAAAATTGATTCATCTCCAGATATATTTCTTACTTTGATTCTTAAAGGGATATTTTCAAAAGGTACTTTCCCATTCCAAAGATTTTTTGTCTTTTTTCCTTTATTTATAACATAACCCAGTTTATCAATTTTTATTTCCTCATCACTATGCCATATTCCTTCTTTTGAAGTACAATCTAACGATATCATTTCAATTAATTCTAAACCTTCATCACTAATCTCTATGTATTTAGCTTTTTTTCCTGTTGAAAGCATTTGCGAATTCATTTTTTCATTATATTCATCAATCTTATTAATAAGTCTATCACTAATAAATTTATCTACTATTAATTCTTTATCATCTATGTGATATTCTATAATATCAGATATTACTGTCTCATCTAGTATCTCTTTTAAATCTCTTAATTCAATTTCAATGTCTCTTCTTAAATATTCTTTTATAAAATCTTTTATTTCCTTTTCATCAGATATATCTATATAATAAATAATTACTTTTTTTATATCGTCTTCTAATTCTGGAATAGCTTGATTTATTATTTTATTCATTAAAACTATATCTAATATTTTTGTCGTAGAATCCATTAAATTTGGAATATACACTGGAATTAACCCAATCTTACTATCATTAATTGCACCTTCCCAAAATTCTGGAACACTATCTTCATTTTTTAAACCAGGTATTAAAGATTTAACTTTATCCATCGTTTGAACTGGATTTCTATAAAGGTTAACTCCATCTTTAATATCCATAACCTTAAATGATGCACCTGCAGACAATAATCTATCTCTTGTTGTTTCTATACTATTAATTCCAATGTCACAATGAATGAATTTTCTATTCAAATCATTTGCAACTTTAGCAGTTACTCCAGAGCCTCCGAAGAAATCAGCTACTATCATCGTTTCATCAGAAGAAGCTTTTATAACTCTTTCCAATAATCTTTCTGGTTTTTGAGTAGCATATCCAACTCTTTCGACAAAATCATGCATATTAATATGTTGCAAATCCCATACATCTCTTACATTAGTCATTACACAAGTATTTCCGTCTTCATCAATAAATTGTTCTGTATTAGGATTATATCCTTTTGATTTGTCAACTATTGTTTTTTCTTTTATTGTATTAAAAATATAATCTGAATTTTTCGAGTATAAAAATAATGTATCATGTTTTTTACTAAACGATTTCGAACCATTACCTCCTGTTTTATATGACCAAATAATTTCATTTATAAAATTATCCTCTCCAAAAATTTCATCCATTAATATTTTTACATAATGTCCAATATGCCAATCCAGATGAACATATATAGACGCATTATCATCCATAACTGATTTAATAGCCATTAAATTTTCATACATCCAATTTAAATATGCTTCTTTATTCCAAACATCTCCATACATTTTTTCTTCAAATGTTTTGAGTTCTTCTATATCAAGTGTTTCTTCTGCTTTTTTGATTGATTCTGCTACTTTAGGGTTTCTTCTTATATATACTGTTTTAGCATAGTCTGCTCCACTCGCAAAAGGAGGATCAATATATACCAAATCAACTTTAATATTATTTTCTTTTAAATAAGCACAAGCTGATACACATTCACCTCTAATAATCATATTTTCAGTGTCTTCTTTTCCAACTATTTCTTTTGTTTCTACTTCGTATAAAGGCATTCCTTTTTCAATTCTGTCAAATACTTTATCATTATCTGTATATTTTAATACCCTCTTCGTTCTTGTAAAATTATCAAGTATTGCTTGTCCCTCAATTGGTTCCTTAAAATATGGAACATATTTAACTGCCATTATTTTCCCTCCTTTAAAAATTCTTGTAATTTTTTATTTAATTTACTTAAAATTTCATTTTCTGTTAGTGTATCCTCAATATATAAGTAATCAAATTTATTGTAGCCAAATTTTTTGTTATTGAATTTTATAAATTCTTTTTCAATATAATTTCTTCTGTCAATAAATTCAGTTTGTTCCTTAAATCCTTTTCCTTTTGTTTCAACTATTAAAACTTTATCAATTTTATTATCTTTATCTCTCCTAATTATTAAAAAGTCTGGTGTATATAATCCCACCTTCTTTACAACTTTATTTTCTGTTTTATAACATTCTATTCTAAATGATGCAATATTATGGTCTCCATTATAATATATTTCAAGATTGCTTGAAGCAAAGCTATTTAATGCCATTATTTTTTCAAAGAATATCTTCTCAAATGAACTTTGATTAAATACATATGGAATATAATGGAATGTTCTATCCTTCATTTTTAATTCTAATGTTTCTTCATTTTTATTATTTATTAGTAGTTCAGGATTATTTTTTACTAATTCTAATAATTGCTTTTTAGATAATTCTTCTAAGTTAATTTCATTTTTTAAGTTGTTGTCTTTATCCAAAATCCTTTTTGTAATATTATCACTAGGACATTGTAGTTCTTTATTAGAACAATCTATTGAAGGAATATCTGTTATAGATAATATAGATGCACTTTCTGGCACTTCTTCTTTATTTATAGTCATTTTTCTTTTATCATAGAATGCCTTTCTAATTAAATTATTTATTAATTTGTGATTATAAGTCATATTTAGAGTTCCATCTTCGGTGGTTATGTTTTTATATATTAATTTCAGTTCCTTATCATATTCTTTTAACATTTTCATTGTAATAAATCCAAAGCTTTCTTTTACTATATTTAATAACCACTTAGTATAATTCATATTTTCTCCATAAATTACACTATTTATATTAGTTTCTATTACCTCATTATTAATATTTTTTTCTGTAATTATTACATTTTGTTTTACACAATCCATTGAAAGTATTTTTTTCAAATCTCTAGATGTTTTTGCCTCTTCCTTTATTTCTTCTGTATATCTAATATTCATTTTATAGTACTCTATCTCAGGGATATTTAAATATTTCATTCTGCTTGTTCTCTTTATAAAATTATTTGTCTTTGTTCCATTTTGAAATTCTTGTATTGTTGCATGTTGTGTTTTTCTTAATTGTCCTGACAAGAGTTTTTCATTATCTTGATTTAAATATATTAAAGCTGTTTCATGATTTCCTTTTATTACTTGTCTTAAACATCTACATGTTGTCTGTAATACCATTTTGGTTGGGCAATCCCCTTTTTGAGATAATATTACCCCTGTTAATGAGCTACAATCCCATCCTTCTTTTCCTATTCCAACAAGTAAAATTATTCTTTTCTTCGACAGTGGAGTATTTAACGATTCAAATTCTAAATCATTTTCTTTTGGTAATGTATAATCTTTATTTCCTCCGTGGTATTTTAAAATTACTTCATTTGGATTCATTCCTAATTTAGTAACATATTCTGAAACAAAAGGATATATTGTTTCTTCTAAATTTTTTATGTTTCCACAATAAATTGCTATTTTGCTTAAAACTCCATTATATTCTACATCTTTATAATTATTAAAAAATTCTGTTAGTCCTTCTTTTATAATATTAAGAGGATTGTTGTCAGTTGATGCAATTATCTTTGGTTTCTTTAAAAAATTATCTATACCAGCTGTTAACGGATAAAAATATATTGTATTAGATATATCTGTATTCTTAATTGTTATATTAGGTGTTATCTTAAATACCTCTGGGCTATCTAAGTATGGCGTTCCTGAAAATCCAATAACTTCAGTTATTGTCCCAGAATTATTCCATTCAGTAACAACCTTATTAAGTTTAATTTCTTCATCAGCTACATGATGGACTTCATCTATAAATATTGCTAGATTCGGAATTTTACCTATTGTTTCTCTTAATTCATTTGCGACTTTACTTACTAAATCTTCTGTATCAAAATCAATTCTAATTTGTTCATTTTCTATTTTAACTTTATCTAAAATTACTTTTTCAGCATTTGTTAATATTATAACTCCAAACATATCTTTATATGGTTGATATTGAGCAATTTTAGCAACATTAGGATTTTTTATTTTATTACTTTTCTTTTCAGTCTTAACGGCATCTAATATTTCAAATTTTAATGTTTTTCTTAGATTACTTGCTATAGGTTCTGGAAAAATCCAAGTAACATCAAAATCTTTAATTTTCTTTAAACTTGGTAAAATAGAACTTTTTAATCCAGATGGTGCTAAAACTATAAAATTATGTGCAAATGCCTTATTATAAGGTTCATTCATAGCAAAATACAAATCTATATAGATAAATGCTGCCATTAGAAAAGTTTTACCCGCTCCCATTGGCAATGAGTAAATATAATTTGTATAGCTTGTATTGTGAAAGAAATCTTTAAAAATTTTATTAAAATCTAATGTTAAATAATTTTTTTCTATTTCTTCTTTCAGTTCTTTATAATTTTCTTCTGTCAAAGCTATTTCATATAACTGTCTTGCAGAAGCATTATTACATAAGAAGTCATTCAAATTTTTTGATATTGGTAATTCATCTAGATTTATATTTTGTAAAAAATATCCTTCATTAAATAATCTTTCTAATGGCAAATTTTTACAATATATTTTAAAAAACAAATATAATTTTATTGACTCTACTTGTGCATCTCTTAATTTATCTTGACTTACTATATAATTTATAATATTTTTTATTTTACAATCTTCTGATTGATACCATTTATCACATATTTTTTTTATTAATTCATAAAACATATTTTTCCTCCATTATTTAATCGTTTTCAGTAATAACTTCCATAATATCTTCTACATTGCAATCTAATACTTTACAAATTTTTGCTAAAATTTCAACTTGTACTGTTTCATTTTTGCCTAATTTAGCCATTGCATTTGTAGTTATTCCTGCTTTTTCACATAATTGTGTTTTGTTAATGTTTTTATCAATCATTAATTTCCAGAGTTTATTATAGCATATAGCCATCTTTTTTCCCCCTCAATAAATTTTTTTCAAAATTATTCTATCATTTATTGTTTTTTTATTCAATATTTTCTTGAATATTTCAAGAATTTTATTTTCTATATTTTCTTCATTTAGCTATATTTAAAATATATATCATTTATCCAAGTCCATATTTTCCCCAATTCTTCTTTTATCTCACTTAAATCTACTGTATAAATTACTCTACTATTTGCTAAATGTGTTAATTGATTTATATTATTTCCTATCTTCCTAAGTTCTGCTACGACTTCATTTAATCCATCAACTATAACTATCTCTTTATCTAAACCTTGTTCAATCAAATATTCTGATAAACTTAGTTTAGCAATTTCGCTTTTTTCAATCAATTTTCTCTTCTCTTTTTCACTAACTCTAATTGTTATAATTTTATCCTTCTTCAATTTATCATCTCCATTTCATAAAAGGGTTTGGGACATTCCCAACTATCAATAACCCTTTGTGTACACAAAGGGGAATCTTGCTAAAAACATTTCTCTTATTTTAGTTCTTTTTTACTCTAAAACAACATAAAAAGAAAAGTGACATTTTTATCTGCCACTAATCATTTCACATTTAAAGTAATTTAGCTTTTACTCCAGTTATCTCAACTATTTTGAGGTGATTCCCTAATTAGGGAATCGCTCATTCTATGGTCATCATCCTTAATTTCAATACCACCACACATTTCATATAATCTTGAAATTATTGAATCAACAATACTATAATTTTTATTTATACATAATCTTTCTCTTAATTGATTTCTGTTATAATTTGTGGTTATAACAATCGGCAAATAATTATTATATCTATTATTTACTATCAAAAATAATTTTTCTAATACCCATTCTGTTGGCTTTTCTTTTCCTAGATCATCAATCACTAAAAGATCAACACTAGAATATAAATTCAAATAATCTTTATCAGAAACTTCTGAATTGCTATATGAATCTCTAATAAAATCTAACAATTGTATTAAAGTTCCAAATATTACTGATTTTCCATTCTTAATAATTTCATTTGCAATACATGATGCTAAATAAGTTTTACCTACACCATAAGCTCCTGTTATAAAAAGTCCTTTATTAGTTGTTCCTTTTATCAATTTATCTACATATTTTTTAACATTTTCATAAGCATTTTTATTCTTATTTATTATTTTATAATTTTCAAATGTGCTATTTAATTGACGTTTTCCTAAATTATTATTTTTAAATAATTTGTTTATTTTACTTAAATCGATTTTTCTTATTTTGTCTTTTTCAATGTATTCATCATATTGTTGCCAAATCTTACTAGCCTCATTACAGGTACATCTTTCGTATGCTGTTGCTATATCTTTATAAACAATATTGACATATAGTGCAGTATAATCATTTATATGTAATAACTTTCCACAAAATTTGCACTGCTTGTGCATTTTATTATCAGTATCTAAAACTATGTCAGAAATCAATTGTTTTGAATCCACTACCATTTTCACCTGCCTTTATATCATCTTCTAATCTATTATTTTCTATTTTATTCTTTTCTGCTATATTCTCTTCTTCCACGTTACTTGACGTCTGTGTGACGTTACTTTCTTCTTTTTTCTTATCTCTAAATCTTTTTTGTCTTGCTCTATTTTGCTCTAAAATTTTCTCATATTTATCAATACTTTGATACTTATACCAGTTTTTAATTATATATGTGTTTTCCTGATATATTAGCATCTCTAAATGGATTAATTTGTTCAATATATTTTCCATTTTTGCATCCGTTTTGTGAATGATTGTTGCAAGTTCAAGCACTGTCATTGGATTATTTTCTGAAATCATTAACTTTCCTTCTTGCATACATTGTCCTGCTATTGTTAATAATTGAATCCATACTCTAAAAAATGTGTCCCCATCACGTTCTTTGAGTAATATTTTGATTTTTGGATTTGCAAATATATCTGTAAACACTTTAATCCATTGCATGTTTTACCTCCTTTACTTTTTTAATGATTCTTGTTCTTTATTCTTTAAGTATTCATCTAGTGCTTGTACTCTAAATAATACTCTTCCACCAACTCTTGCACATGGTATTTGTTTTCTTCTTACTAATTGGTTTACTAACCAATATGATATTCCTAAATACTCTGCTGTTTCTTTCATTGTTAATGTAGTACGTTCTACTTTTGGTAAATTTTCCATATTATCACCTCCAATTTTTAACACTTTTTAGCAACTTTTAGCAATTATTAGCACTTTTCTTGATTTTTAGTGCTTTACCTTGTAAAATGTAACTAGCTAATTACTAATTGTTATTTTAGTTGTTTAATCTTGAATTAAAAACCTGACAGGTAATAATTAGAAAAATTTTTTTAATTGTAGGGGTGATTATTATGATGGGTGATTTAAAAATTGCTTTTGATTTTATAAACTCTAAAGAATGTGTGTCAAAATTTACAGCAGATGAATTTACTGATATAGATAAACTACCTGAAAATTTAAAAGATAAAAAATTTTATATATTTAAAAATTGTGAACCACACTGTCAAGCAATAGGAACATTTTTACTTGATTTTATGAATACAGATTTTGATGATTTTGAAGATTTTAGTTTATTACTAGATAAATATCTTTTTATTCCTTTATTGTTTTTCTATAATCCGAATATATTAAATGATTGTTTATATGGTAGAAATGTAATATCTAAAAAAGAATATCTGAAAGAAAATATCTTGATATTATCTGAAGAAGAATTTATGTATTATTGGAAATTATTTTATGAAGAATACAACTGGTATTTATCAACTACACAACTCAAATTTGAAAATATATTTGAAAATCAATATTATAAAAAATTCTTAGAGGTAACTAATGTCATGGATGATAATTATGACTTATTTGAAGAATTTTCTAGTAAAGAAGATCATTTTTCCGCAATAAAAGATATTGCTCCAGAATTTACAACAATCCAAATGAGTTATGATGTAAAAGACTTTTGTGATAACACAAATATATATAATTACTTCTCTGCAAAAAATCCAATTGATATTGCTTATGTTTCTGCTAGAGAACTTTTGAACAACAAAAAAAGTTTTAGATTAGTACGTTGCGGTATTTGCAACTATTACTTTATACCTAAAACTTCTCATACAACTTTATATTGTGATGAAATCTATCAAGATGGAAAAACTTGCAAAGAATATGCTAAATTAGTATCTACCACAAAAACTTATGAATCTGATACTCTTTGTAAAAAATATAGAAATAGATATAAAGATTTGCATAAGCAAGCCTCTTTAAGTAATAATCCTAAGGTAAGTCTTTTATGTGAGGAGTATAAATTAAAAGGTCCTAAAATGCTTGAAAAATACCAGCTTGGTAAAATTACTGCAGAAGAATTCGAAAATTGGATTGATGGGATGAAAATAAATAAAAATTGAAGGAACAAAATATTTTGTTCTTTCAATCAAAAAATTTAGCTCCATCTTTTTCCATATTTTTATCTAATACCATTGAATTTACTGTTGCTAATTTATAATTTTTTGTTTCAACTATAATCCCTTCACTGGTTGTATTGATTTCTGCATTATATTCAATACTTTTGTCAGTATTTTTGGTACTTACTTTAGCTTTTATGTTTATATTACACTTATCTTTTAATTCAGCATATAAATATTTATTTATTTTTTTATCCGAAAAGATTTGTTTCTCTACTAATCCTTTTCTAAAAATCGTATCATTATATAAAACAGATTTAAATGAATAGCAAAACTTATCAAACAAAACAATACCTGTATTAATATTATAACAATATATTGGGTAGTGATATTCAATTTCAATATCTCCATTTGTAGCACTTACAAATATTTTTATTTTAGGAATAAGTTCTAATTCACTTTCAAAAACTTGTTCAAATCTGTCCATATTTATTAACTCTTTATATGTAAATATTTCTTTATTTTCTTTTGAAGTTTTAAAAATATTTATTATGAAAATTATAGTAAATATAACTATTGTTGCCATAATAAGCAAAAATATAAGTTCTCCTATAGTATTTACAACACAAATTTTTATTACAGAAATTGCCAATATCGCACCAATGATTATAATACTTATAATTCTAAAACCAACTATCATTTGATCATATATTTTAAATCTGGTTTTTTCAATAGTATAATAATCATATAGTTCCTTATTTAATTCCTCAAAATTTGTAATATTCTTAAATTTCCATATAATATCTCGCAATTTCAAAACATTATTTTCATAATTTATATTAAAAAATATTGTTACTAGTGATAGCATTGTTATTGCAATCTCAATAAATGATATTATTACATCTATATAATCTTGTTGGTAAGTATCTCCAAAAAGACTAACTATTATATTTTCCATAAATTAAATCTAACTCCTCAACTATATTTATAAATTCTACTTCATTAATTTTATAAACTAATTTAAAAATAGCTTCTTTAATTATCTCTATAAAGGTAATAAATTTATTTAAAGTTATTATCAATTCTATTTTATAATATTTTTTAGACAAACATAGTTTATTTTCATCTTTTTCTTCTATTAAACTATTATCTTCATTTTCAATGAAAACTTTTTTTATTTTTAATTTATTACTTGCTTGATTTCTATTAATATTGTCTAAATTTACTTTTTGCACTATTAAATTTATTCTAAATCTTTCTCTCATAACATCACAAAAATCAATTATATTATATTGTTCTTCTGTAAATAAAATAATTTTATCTTTATATTCCCAAATTATGTTTTCATAATATTCTATTATTCCATAATTATCATATACTCCCTTAGCAAAAAAATACTCTTTTACGTTATTACGTATAGTTCTTAAAAACTTAATTTGAATATAACTTTTATTTATATTTCCTTCATATTCAACAATATCCGCTTTATTTTTCTTTTTTAATATACAAAAAGAATACTTTTTCATTTTTCCTCCTATATTTTAGAATATATTTGTTCAATCAATTTTATATGATCTTCTAATTCAGAATATTTTTTTAATTCTTCAACGCAATTACTTCTATCAATTTTTATTTGCATTTTTAATCTGTTTTCAATCTCAGAAAAGTACCTAGATAGTACATCTGTTGCTGTACCAAGTGTAATTCCCTGATTTTGTAATTCTACTATTTTATTAAAAATATATTTTACAATTTCTTCATTATATGCATAATTTTCCGAATTAATAATTGTTATTTTTAAGACATCTTGCATTGTTATAGAAATAGTAACCTTTAAGAATGTATCATTACTCAATCCCCACAACATAGTAAATTCTACTAATTTCAAATTAAAACCATTTCTTATTTGTTCAGCTACTTCTGTTGCATTAAGTAAATTGTTTCCACCAACTTTTATACTTTTTAAGCCTTCTGTATTTTTCAACTTAGCAAATCCCATTCTACTATAATTATTTATTTCAACTCTTCCTTTTTCAAATAGTTTATTTGTTATTAATTCCAATAAAAACACAGTTATTCTATCGTTTTCTAATGGTCCATCATATTTAAAAGAATTCTCTGTTAAAGTATATGGTTCGAAAGATATAATATCTATATAATTATTAATAAAAAATCTATATAAATCTTTTGCATGTCTTAATTCTCCTATGCCAAATAATGCTAAACCATCATTTTTTAAAAATGTGATTTTACCTCTAGCACGTTTTTCTGATTTTTCTCTTATTTTTCCATTCATACTTGGTTTTAAATTATATATTTTATAATTTATTATTAACTCAAATGTATCTTCACTATCATTGCATACTATTGCACAAATATCTATTTTATCAGAACACTTTTGACTATTTTTATCTTTAAATTGTTCTGTTATTCTAACTTTTAAGTCATTCACTGTTTTTCCATTTCTAAAATTATATTTATATATATAATATGGATAATTATCATTATATTTTTCAGTTATTATATCAAACATATCCTCAAAATCACTATCTTCAAGTTGATCTATTACTTCTTCTATTTCCTCTATTTTAGTTATTTTCAGATCTTTTCTTCCTAGTTTTTGTTGTAAAAAATTTTGTATTCCATAAATTTTCTTTTCTTTATTTTTTCCAATACTACGTTTTAAAATTTCAATTTTTTTATCCATATTTTCCCCCTTATTTTTACAAATTTTATCATATTTTATCATTTTTTTCTACTAATTGAATATATTTTATTATTTTTTTTAGATAATTATCTCTTTTCTCCCCTACACCTCACAAATTTTCCACCATAACCACCTGTCGGGTTTTGTTTTCCCATCAAAAAATGTTACAATAAAAACATAGTAATACAAACAATTACTAAAAACAACAGAAAGGAGGCAAAAAAGTGACAGGTAGTATTGAAAAGCGAGGAAAAAACAGTTACAGGCTAGTAGTATTCAAAGGATATGATCTAGACGGCAAACCAATAAGGCATCAAAAAACAATACACTGCAAGAAAAAATCAGAAGCACAGATAGAACTTGCAAAATTTCTAACAGAAGTAGAAAGCGGACTAATAGTAGACGGAAACATCCCAACATTTGCACAATATGTGGAAATGTGGACAAAGGATTATGCATTAAAAGAACTAGCACCGTCAACTTACTACAGATACAAACGTATGCTAGAAACAAGGATAACTCCATATTTTGGACATTATAAACTAAATAAAATCAAACCAACAGACATAATGAGATTTTATGATTTACTTGAAGAAGATACTCAAATTGTTAGAAGAAAAAATAATAATGGAAAGAAAACAAGAAAGCCATTATCTCAAAAGACAATATTAGAGCACCATCGTTTGCTATCAGCAATGCTTCATAAAGCAGTATATTGGCAACTTATTGTAAGCAATCCTGCTGAACGTGTTCAACCGCCAAAAACATCTAAGCCATTAAGACGTCATTATGATGAAGAACAAACTAAAATTCTTGTTGATAATTTGCAAAAGTTAAAAGGCAATCAAATTAAATATCGTACTGCAATTTTACTTGATATTTTTACTGGTGCAAGGCTTGGAGAACTTGTTGGACTTGAATGGAGCGATATTGATTTAAAAAATGGTATTATTAATATAAATAAATCAAGTCAATATCTTTCTGAAAAAGGAGTTTTTACTAAATCGCCTAAAACAGAAAGTTCAATAAGAGATGTCGCAATACCTGATTTTATCGTTTCTTTACTTGAGGAATATAAGTTATGGTATGATGAACAAAAATCAATTGTAGGCGATTTCTGGTATGAATCTAATAGGCTATTTGTTCAAGATGATGGTAAACCTATTCATCCCTCTACAATTAGCAAATGGTTTGAACAGTTTGTTAAAAAGATTGGATTGCCTGTAATTAATTTTCATGGTTTAAGACATACAAATGCAACTCTTCTTATTTCTCAGCAAGTTGATGTTGCAACAGTATCTGCTAGACTTGGTCATGCACAAATTACTACTACATACAATTTCTATGTTCACCCACTAAAATCTCATGATAGGACTGCTGGAAATGTATTAGAGAATTTGTTGATTTCAAGCAAAGCAAATTAGAAATTCAATATTATCTAAAAATCTTTTTTGTGACTCTCATATTTATATTTTTTTGATTTACTTTGTTGCAAAAATGACTTTAAGAATTTTTATGAAATGAGATTTTCTTAGAGGTTCTATGTCAATTGGGAAGTTGATCCCCAATTTCTCCCCAATTTGACATAATAGTGATATTTTTAAGCATTATAGCAACCAATTTAAGGCAACAAAAAAATCGCTACAACCACTCAAGCTGTAACGATTAAACCAGAATCACAAAGCAAAATTATTTCAAACTCACCTTAGAGTTATGAGTCTCCCCCAAAACAAAACATCTCAATCAACTCTTTATCAGCCAAACCCTTCAAAATCTTCATAGCCTCATTCTTCTCACAATACAACCTAAAAACAACCTTAAAAATCTCAAACAATCTACAAAATATCAAATCTTCCTTATCACTATTATCATAATAATGTGCAATACCATCAAACTCCGAATTCTTTACATACTCAAAATACCATTGTCTATTTGTTATCTTTTCAGTTTTATCATTAATTTTCTTAAAATTACCATGTACAATTAAAGAACGATAATCGTACAAATCCTGAAGTTCGTTAATAGAAACTTTATATCCCATCTCATTGCAGCACTTTCTAATCTTAAATTTAAATTGATTTTCCAATTTGCTATTAGAAGCATTCAACTTTTGCACTAAAAAAAATTCTAAACATGTAACCAAATCAATAATAGCTTTTCTTTCTTTTAAATATCTAACTTTTTCAAAATTATTAATAATAAAAAACAAGTCCATAATTTGTGAATCATCTTTAACAAAAGAATCGATAATATAGGGATTCAAAATCATTTCTAAAAAATTCTTTTTGTAATCATTATTTGTATAAAAAGAATGCATTAAAATATCATCACTGTTTATCAAAGTAATTCCTTGAAACTTTGTCATATCCAAATTAACAATATTAAAAAGATTTAAATATTGTTTTAAAAAATGTTTTCTATAGCCTAAATCTTCAACATCAAAATAATTACAATTATAATATTTCATTATATAACTATCTAATTTTTTCCAATCCTTAACTTCAATAACAATCATATTTTCTTTTAAATGTATTAAATAATCGCAAAATGCTTTTATATCATTATTTTTTACATATTCTTCAATTTTTGTATTTTTATTTTTTCTATATAAACTTCTTATATCATATATTTGCATTTTAAAAGCATAATATTTTGGGTCATTTAAACATTTTTCTGTTTCAAATAAATATGTTAAATTAGGAAAAATTGAAATTATCGAAAAAATTTTTTTATAATTTTCCCTTTTTAAGTATTCTATTTACCATCCGGCATTTATATATGTCATATATATTCTTTCCTTCGGAAGGATGAT
>OKRU01000988.1_pt1 | contig 28805 bp, 23 predicted proteins | sample 1601131 | NCBI WGS metagenome assembly OKRU01 (sample SAMEA3541558, study PRJEB24748) | human gut metagenome | biome: human gut; feature: human-associated habitat; material: faeces | place: China | collected 2012
CCTTCCGTATCCACCGATCCGGAGCAGCAGGCATTGTATAAGAAATATTTCCCGAACGGAGGCGGTTCCATCTTCACCTTCGAGATCAAGGGCGGCAAGGAGACAGCCAAGAAGTTCTGTGATAATCTGGAGCTGTTCTCGCTTCTGGCAAACGTGGCAGATGTGAAGTCTCTGGTCATCCATCCGGCTTCCACCACCCATGCACAGCTGTCTGAGGAAGAACTGAATGAGCAGGGAATCTACAGCAATACGATTCGTCTGTCTATCGGTACGGAGAATATTGATGATATCATTGAGGATCTGGAAGGCGGTTTCCAGTCTGTTTAAGGAGAGACCATGCTTTCATTAGCTGTTTTCTATTTTGTATTTTTAGGAACAGAGTATCTGTTTGATAACCGGATGGCGTTATATACGGATCCCACAGGAGTAGTGCTGGCGCAGAGCTATATTCTGGGAGTCAGTGCACTGGGTTTTCTGGCATATTCTCTGATAGAAAAATGGAAAAGTAAATCCGGGAATCCCACTGCATTCAAGGCAGCGGGATTCTTCTTGTCGGTGCCGGTGATCGCAGGATATATACTGCTGTTTGCCGGGGATAGGTACCGGGTACTATTGGGCAGCGGATGTTTTCTGTTCCTGATACTGGGATATCTGGGCAGCAGGATACATTACCTGGCAGCACAGCTGCTTAGGGGAAGCAGGCATCCGGCGAAGACCGTGAGTGTGGCTTATGCTGTGGGGCTGCTTTTTCAGTTCCTGAACCACAATCTGTTGTGGGGAGAGACAGTGGAAGGTATCTTCCTGGCGGTAAGCTTTGTGGTGCTGTGGGTACTGACTGTCGGAATGGAACAGAGTGCACTGCCTGGATATCACAGGAGACAGAAGGCAGAGGACGGAGAAACGGTGTCGGTGAAAAACGCGCAGGAAGGTGTTGCTGCGGAGCGGATTTTATGGAAGAATCCTCGGCTGGCAGGTGTGGCATTACTGGTGACGGTTGTTCTGATGACATGTATCTTCGCTACACTGGACAATGCGGTGACCTTGGCGCATGCAGCGGGTACCATGGATATCGGTCAGTGGCCGAGACTGTTCTTAGCGCTCAGCGGATTGCTGGCAGGAGTACTGTTTGATCTGAATAACGGAAGGTATCGTGGACTGATCATGTATGCGGTGACGATTCTATCCACCATATGTGTGCTGATCATCAAAAGCGACGGACCGTTTCTGCCGGGACTGTTGATATTCTATGTGTCTGCGGGATTTTTTGTGGTATTTTTCACAAACGGATTTCTCCAGCTGTCCTATCGCATGCAGGATGGCAGGCTATGGGCAGGTATGGGAAGAGCGGCGAACAATCTGGGCGCTGTGATCACAGGAGTAGCTTCCGTAAGCCTGCTGAATGGAGAAAATCATATCCTGACGGCAGTACTGGCACTGGTACTGTTCGTGCTGATCAGTTTGACACTGTTGTGGTATTATAGTTGTACGCAGATTGTAAAGGCTCCCGAAGCAATGGAAAGCCGCGAAATGTCCGTCGGTCAGAGTCGGCTGGAGAGATTTGCGGAATCTTATGAACTCACGGAACGGGAGCAGGAAGTGTTGCAGCTTTTGCTGTTGTCCGATGACGGCATGCAGGAGATCGCCGACAGCCTATTTGTATCCCGCGCGATGTTGTATCGGCATATCGCTGCATTAAATGAGAAGACCGGTACTAGGAGCCGCATCGGACTGATCCAGTTCTACTACAACTGGGAAGAAGATAAGAAATAGCGAGAGAACGAGAAAGGCACAGCCCTGTGAGGGACTGTGCTTTTTTTAATTTATAGGAAATAAGCGAGATTCTTTTTTATCGTGCGCCTTGCAGCGCACGCCGCGTGGGTATGAGAGGCAGATTTACGATGAGATACCCACGGAGCAGAGGAATCGAGGGTATGAGAGAGGGATTGGCATTGTGATACCCACGAACGCAGAAAATGCGTGGATTTGGCAGGTTGAGACAAATGTCAACTTGAAAAAAGTGGATGTTCTATGAGTATATATATGTATATATACAGAAGGAGGACTTACACAGATGAAAAAAAACAGAAAATCTGAATTTCATTTTGGAGTTACGTTTTTATGGATACTGGGAGTGTTTTTTTTATCCATGATGTCGGTGAAAGGTGTTAAGGCGGAGGAACATTTACCGGAATCGACGTCAACGCCGATCATGATGTTCCGACTGGATGGAGTATGTACTGATGAAATGGTATATGTAAAGCTGGATGGGGAAAGTGATTTTGCCACCTTGAAAGAGCTGGTTGCAACTAGTAAGGTTACAAAAATCGGCGAAAATCAATACAAGGTTGAAAATAGTATTACCAATGCCTTGGTATATGTTAAATATGATCCTGGAAAACAAATGCTCCAGGGAGATATCCTGGGTATTTCTGAAGATACTGCAACCCAGATAACACAAGCGCAGACCTATTTTATTCAGGTAGATCCGAAGATGAATACTATTACCTGGGCATATTCAAAGGAGCCTCATGGTGAAGATGCGTATCTGGAACACGGCAGGGCAAAAGTGATTGCGATAGAAGGAATCAGTGATTTTCATGATATCCCATTCGCAAATAATCCCGGAGATGAAAAAGGCGGGCATATTGCAGCGGATGCCGGGAAAAAAGTGACCATTAAATTGATACCTGATTATGGATATCAGTTGTCAGGAGTACAATTAAACGGCGGCTTGACAATAGAGCCGGATCCAGTTCAAATGTTTACTTTTACGTTTATTATGCCGAATACCAACGTTCATTTTAAAGGTATTTTTACTAAGACAGAAGATAAAACCGAAATCCATACACAGAGTCAGAGCATATCGTCTGTATCCATCAGTAACGGCGCCAACGCAGCAGGAAGCGGTAATCTTCAGCTGACAGTTGCCGACAGCACCGGATACGATATGACAGCGGCACAACAGAAAGTCGCAGGGGCGATATCTGCACAGGCAGTGGAATTGAATCTGAACCAGATCGTAGCCAAAGGGGATGGCACGAACTGGGAAACAAAGATTACGGAATTTACGAATCCGATTACCTTAAGTCTTGGAATCAACAACTACGATGCGAATTATGACTATGTTGTGGTGAGAGATCATAACGGAACTACCACTGCATTGCCTACGAAAGTGATCGATGGAAAAGTCACCTTCGAGACCAATCAGTTTTCTACCTATGTCATTGTAAAAAAGGAAAAGACGACCGCAGGTACCAGTACCGGTGAAAGCTCTCACGAGGATTCTAAAGAAAACGATGACAACAGTTCTGAAGCGCAGCCGGCTACAACACAGGCAGTTACGCAGGAATTGGACGTAGTACCGAAGACGGGAGAAGGCATTGCAGCTTATGTAATGGAAATTATTTTACTTTCCGGGGGAATTCTTATGATTACCATGGGAATCAGACTTAAGAGAAAGCACAGATAACAAGACTGGCGACAGAATCATGAAGATGCAGTTGAAGATGCAGATTGTAAGGATCAGTTTTGGTCAGAGGTGAAATGGCAGGAATTAAAAAGTACCTCTTGACAAATACCCCATAGGGGTATATCTTGTAGAAGGAGACAAGATACCCCTATGGGGTATTTTGCGTTGCTGCAACAATAAGTCCTTCAGCAGATTGTGAACACTGCTATGTGACCAAAGGACAATAAAGAATATGCGGACATATTAGGAAAAATTAGCAGGAACCGGATTCAAAATGGGAGAAAGTATGGCAGAACAAATAGAAGATAAATTAGAGGTAAAATCAGAAGAGAAGGGCATGGAATGTTGTCATTGCCACCAGAAGGCAACGCCCCGTTCGGAAAAGGAAAGAAAACAATTGCAGAACCGCTTAAGCCGGATGGCGGGACAGTTAAACGGTATCAGCCGGATGTTGGAAGAGAACCGCTACTGCGGAGATATCCTGACGCAGGTAGCTGCGGTGGAGAACGCCCTGCAGGCTTTTGGCTATGCGATCCTGAAGGAGCATATGGAGACCTGCGTGGTGGAAGAGATCCGGAAGGGGAATACGGATATCGTAGATGAAGCAGTGGATCTGGTAAAAAAATTGAAATAAGAGAGGCATGACTGCAGATAAAACTGTAAATTTGTGCTGTAAGGCACTGAAAATAACAGAAACTTTGCAGGTTATGGAAAGGCAAGGTTATTTTTATGAAGGAAAGATATCATGTTACGGGAATGTCCTGCTCTGCATGCTCTTCGCATGTGGAAAAGGCAGTCAATAAACTGGAAAATGTGGAAAAAGCATCCGTGAATCTGTTGACCGAGACCATGGATGTGACCTATGACGAGACGAAGATCACTTCGGCGGAAATCATCGATGCTGTGGTGAAAGCAGGCTATGGCGCTTCGGTAATGACCGAAGGCAGTGTGGCAGGTGCAGGCGGACAGAGCACTTCCGGAAATGTGGGAAGTACAGGAAGGTCCGCAGCTGACGGCAAGCAGGAATTGCAGCAGAAGCTGGATGCTGACGCAAGAGCCATGAAATGGCGGCTTGGAATATCCATCGGCTTCCTGATCCCGTTAATGTATGTGTCCATGCACCACATGCTTAAAGAATGGTTTGGAATTCCTGTCCCTGCATTTATCGTGAATACTATGCACGGCAATGCCAACGCTATGAATTTTGCAATGACACAGTTTTTACTGTTGTTGCCGATTCTGTATGTGAACCGGAAGTTTTTCTCCGTAGGATTTAAAACCCTGGCGCACCGCAGCCCGAACATGGACAGCCTGATCGCCTTAGGATCCGGCGCAGCACTGGTGTACGGCATTTTCGCCATGTACCGAATCAGCTATGGCTTAGGTTACGGTGACATGGCAGTAGTAGAACATTATTCCCACGATCTGTATTTTGAATCCTCCGGTACGATCCTGACCCTGATCACGGTCGGAAAATATCTGGAGAGCCGTTCCAAGGGCAAGACCAGTGAGGCTATTACCAAACTGATGAATCTGGCTCCCAAGGTGGCGATCCTCGTAACAGAGGGCGGACAGGAGAAGGAAGTACCTACGGAGAGTCTGCAAAAGGGCGACATTTTCCTGGTAAAGCCCGGAAGTCTGGTACCGGTGGACGGCATCGTGCTGGAGGGTAACTCCAGTGTGGACGAAGCAGCCATCACTGGTGAGAGTGTCCCTGTGGAGAAACAGGCGGGCGACCATGTGGTCTCCGCTACCGTGAACAAAGCGGGTTTCTTAAAATGTCGTGCGGATCGTGTCGGCGATGATACGACGCTGGCACAGATCATCCGCCTGGTGGAGGAAGCAAGCGCCAGCAAGGCTCCGATTGCACAGCTGGCAGATAAGGTGGCAGGGATCTTCGTGCCTACGGTCATGACCATTTCCCTGATTACTTTGATCGTATGGCTGCTAAACGGCGCCACCGCAGAATTCGCTATTTCCACAGCCATTGCCGTACTGGTGATTTCCTGTCCCTGCGCGCTGGGACTGGCAACCCCGGTGGCTATCATGGTGGGAACCGGAGTCGGTGCGAGCAACGGCATCCTGATCAAGACCGGGGAAGCTTTACAGCAGGCTAAGGAAATCGACACCGTGGTACTGGACAAGACCGGAACCATCACAAGCGGCAAGTTAAAGGTAGAAGAAATAGGCGGTTATCAGAGTGATTTCCCTGCGGATGCCATGATGCAGATCGCGGCGGCACTGGAGAAAAAGAGTGAGCATCCCCTGGCGGAGGCGGTAGTGGAATATGCGGAAAGCTTCCGGCTGACAATTCCGGAGATCGTGGATTTCAAGGCGACCTTCGGACGTGGTGTGGAAGGTGCGCTGGCAGCGGATTTCCGGGCAGTGGAAGTAACAAAAAATGACGGTCCTACGGCGGTGTTTTATGCCGGAAAACAAAACGACACCACAGATGTCTCCGGCAAGACCGCAAAACAGAACCTGATGGCGGAAAACGCACTATCGCATACCGACAACGTAATAATTCCGGCAGGTACGAAGTTTTATGTAGGCAATCTTGCATTTTTACAAGAGAAGAATATCATACTGCCGCAGGGAGCCGCAGAAGGTCTGAACCGGATGGCAGACGAAGGCATGACACCGCTTCTGGTGGCGCAGGAAGGAAGATTCTTAGGTATCATCGGTGTGTCAGATACTGTCAAAGCCACCTCCTATGAAGCAATCAACGCATGGGAGAAAATGGGCGTCAGAGTCATCATGCTGACCGGAGACAACCGCCGCACCGCGGAAGCCGTACGGCAGAAGTTAGGGATCTCCGAAGTCGTGGCAGAGGTACTGCCGCAGGATAAGGAGAAAAAGGTCAGTGAATTGAAAGCACAGGGACACAAGGTAGCCATGATCGGCGACGGTATCAACGATGCTCCCGCACTGGCGGCAGCAGATGTGGGTATGGCAATCGGCGCAGGTACAGACGTCGCCATGGAGAGTGCCGACATTATCCTGATGAAAAATGATCTGCGGGATGCGGTGACCGCCATGAAGCTGAGCCGTGCAGTGATCCGCAATATTAAGGAAAACCTGTTCTGGGCATTTTTCTACAACTGCATCGGCATCCCTCTGGCAGCCGGTGTGTTGTATCCGGCATTCCAGATCCGTCTGAATCCCATGTTCGGTGCGGCAGCCATGAGCTTAAGCAGTATCTTCGTTGTGGGAAATGCCTTGCGGCTGAGAGGCTTTAAGAGCGGATTCACTCCACTGAAAAAGAGAACACCGGAAGCATCCCATAAGGAAACAGAGATAACGCATGCAGCTGCGGAGGAAGAACAGTGCATACTGAGAACCCCCGCAGAGCAAAATAACAGACAAGATGTAAAGCAGGAGAAAGAGAGGACAAACACAATGACAAAAGTAATCAGTATCGAAGGAATGATGTGCAATCACTGCACCGGAACCGTACAGAAGGCACTGGAGGCAGTAGAAGGCGTGAAGGCTGTAACCATGAGCCTTGAGCAGAAAAATGCTACCGTGGAACTGGCTTCCGATGTGGCAGATGATGTACTGACCAAGGCTGTGGTGGATGCAGGATATGAAGTGAAGGGAATTACCGCAAGATAAGGTTTTACCGTCAGTTTTTGCCAACGTAAAAGGAGAAATGGCGCTGACCAGATGTTATGTTTACAGACATGACACTGGGCAGCGCCGTTTTGGGTCTATAGAGGAAAAAGTGATCCACAGGTACTTTTCACTACTGTATTTCAGGAATTTTTGCGGCATATGGGTCTATACAGAAAAAAATGTCGTCTGGATACTTAAATCATGGAAAATGAGTATCTGGAAAGTAAATTTTTCTCTATAGACCCAAAGGGAAACATTTTGTATGATTTTATGACAGAAAAAGTATCTGAGCGCCATTTTTTCCTGTATAGACCCATGCGAAAGAAAAAATAATTTTCCAAAGATTCTATATAAAGTTTATAATTTCTTAATTGATTTTCTCAAGATAAGTGTTATAGTAACAATAGAACAGATGAAACAGGAAGCATGTGAGTCTGTTCTATGCCAAATAAATCTTGTCAAAGCTTTTTATGAATGCTGGCATTCAACAAAGCTCAGGCAATGTTTAATGGTTCTGAACAGTTGCAAATTGTATAACCTTATGTGAGGAGGCGAACGATTATGAATATTGATAAATTTACACAGAAATCCATAGAAGCCGTCAACGGCTGTGAAAAGCTCGCCATGGAATATGGCAACCAGGAGATCGAGCAGGAGCATCTGCTGTACAGTCTGCTGACCCTGGATGACAGTCTGATCTTAAAGCTTGTGGAGAAGATGGAGATCCAAAAGGATCACTTTGTAAACCGTGCAAAACAGGCTTTGGAGAAAAGAGTAAAGGTGCAGGGCGGTCAGCCTTATGTCGGTCAGTATCTGAACAAGGTACTGGTCAGCGCATCAGATGAGGCAAAGCAGATGGGAGATGAATATGTCTCCGTGGAGCATCTGTTCCTTGCTATGATCAGGAATCCCAACAAGGAGATCGCCGAGATCTGGAAGGAATACGGCATCACAAGAGAGCGTTTTTTACAGGCTCTGTCTACCGTAAGAGGCAACCAGAGAGTTACCAGTGACAATCCGGAAGCTACTTATGATACTTTGGAAAAATACGGTCAGGATCTGGTGGAGAAAGCGAGAAACCAGAAGCTGGATCCTGTCATCGGACGAGACAGTGAGATCCGTAACGTGGTACGTATCCTGTCCCGTAAAACGAAGAACAACCCTGTACTTATCGGTGAACCCGGTGTCGGTAAGACCGCCGTGGTGGAAGGACTGGCACAGCGTATTGTAAAAGGTGATGTACCGCAGGGACTGAAGGATAAGAAGATTTTCGCATTGGATATGGGTGCACTGGTAGCCGGTGCAAAATACAGAGGCGAATTCGAGGAACGTCTGAAAGCCGTACTGGATGATGTGAAGAACAGCGACGGACAGATCATTCTGTTCATTGATGAGTTGCACACCATCGTCGGTGCCGGTAAGACAGATGGCGCTCTGGATGCAGGCAATATGTTAAAACCTATGCTGGCTCGTGGTGAGCTGCACTGTATCGGTGCTACCACCCTGGATGAATACAGACAGTATATTGAAAAAGATGCCGCTCTGGAACGTCGTTTCCAGCCGGTTATGGTAGAAGAACCTACTGTGGAGGACACGATTTCTATCCTGCGTGGACTGAAGGATCGTTATGAAGTATATCATGGCGTTAAGATCATGGATAATGCGCTGGTAAGTGCAGCCGTACTTTCCAACCGTTATATCACCGACAGATTCCTGCCGGATAAGGCGATCGACCTGGTGGATGAAGCCTGCGCCCTGATCAAGACCGAGATGGACAGTATGCCTACGGAGCTGGATGAACTGCAACGTAAGGTGACACAGCTGGAGATCGAGGAGACTGCTCTGAAAAAAGAGGATGACCGGATCAGTAAGGAACGTCTGGCTGATCTGCAGAAGGAACTGGCAGAGTTAAAGGATCAGTTTAATACGAGAAAAGCGCAGTGGGATAACGAGAAGGCATCCGTAGATAAGCTTTCCAAGCTGCGTGAGGAGAGAGACCGTATCAACAACGAGATCCAGATCGCAGAGCGGGAAGGAGACTATGAGAATGCGGGCAGATTAAAATACAGTGAACTTCCTGCACTGGAGAAACAGCTGGAGCAGGAGGAAAATAAGGTCGGCGAATCGGATATGTCTCTGGTGCATGAAAAGGTATCGGAGGAAGAAATCGCAAGGATCATTTCCCGCTGGACTGGCATTCCGGTAGCTAAACTGACCGAGAGTGAGCGAAACAAGACCCTTCATCTGGATGAAGAACTGCACAAACGTGTGGTTGGACAGGACGAAGGTGTGACCAAGGTTACCGAAGCCATCATCCGTTCCAAAGCCGGTATCAAGGATCCCAGCAAGCCCATCGGTTCCTTCCTGTTCTTAGGACCTACCGGTGTAGGTAAGACGGAGCTGGCGAAGAGCCTGGCAGCAGCACTGTTTGACGATGAGAACAACATGGTTCGTATCGATATGAGCGAATACATGGAGAAATATTCTGTCTCCCGTCTGATCGGTGCGCCTCCCGGATACGTAGGATACGAAGAGGGCGGTCAGCTGACCGAGGCTGTGCGGAGAAAACCTTACAGCGTGGTATTGTTCGATGAGATTGAGAAGGCACATCCGGATGTATTCAATGTACTGTTACAGGTACTGGATGACGGGCGTATCACCGATTCTCAGGGTCGTACCGTAGATTTCAAGAATACGATCCTGATCATGACATCCAACATCGGCGCAAGCTATCTGCTGGATGGCATCAACGAAGACGGCACCATCAAGCCGGAGGCAGAGGCAGCAGTCATGAACGACCTGCGTGCACATTTCCGTCCGGAATTTCTGAACCGTCTGGATGAGACGATCCTGTTCAAACCTCTGACCAAGGATAATATCGGCGGTATCATTCATCTGATCATTGCCGATCTGAACAAGCGTCTGGAGGATAAGCAGCTGACGATCCGCCTGTCGGACGAAGCCATGCAGTACATTGTGGACAATGCTTATGATCCGGTCTACGGAGCACGACCTCTGAAGCGTTATATCCAGAAGTATGTGGAGACCCTGGCTGCCAAGATGATCCTGGCAGATCAGGTGGAGGAGGGCGATACCATCGTCATTACCGTAGAGGACGATAAGCTTTCCGCCAAATGTGAGAAAGGCTCTAAAAATAAATAAACAGTAATACGAAAAGCGAAAGTGGCAGACTTGTCATTTTCGCTTTTTTCGTTTAAGATAATAGTAATAAAATTTTTAAAGTGAGGTTTTTTTATGATACCACAGGATCCTGTCATGTTATTAAGCTTTATCAATCTGAAACTCCGTGACTACTACGGAAGCCTGGAGCAGCTCTGCGATGATCTGGATGTGAAGGAACAGGAGATCAGGGATAAGCTGGCATCCATCGATTATCATTACAATGAAGAGAGGAATCAGTTTGTATAATACAACCAGCAGTCTTACAGGGAAAAAGGGAACCAGATGCCTGATCTGCACCGGCTGCGGCAGATGCCCCGGAGTGATCCGGGGGATGCAGGTAGTGACGGAAAAACTGGAGCTTCCTCCGTTATCTTTGCAGAATACGGAAGGTATCCGGCTGATGACAGTGGATATCGGAACGACTACCATTGCTATGCAGCTCTATGATGCAGACGGTAAAATAGTGGACAGTTGTCCGAGTGTGAATCCACAGGTCAGCTACGGTGCCGATGTACTCTCACGGATAGAGGCGGCAAGGGATCCGGGGAAAGCAGCGGATATGCAGAAAAAAGTCCTGGACCTCATTGAAAAGGGAGTGCAGCGGTTTTCCAAAAAGCTGCAGGAAAAGGAGTCTATACAGATGGTCATTGCGGCGAATACCACAATGGTCTATCTACTGATGGGCTGGGATCCGGCAGAGCTGGGCAGGGCACCTTTTCAGGTAAGTCATTGCGGAGCTGTGGACGCGCAGATTGCAGGCATCCCCTGTCATATCATTCCCGGATTGTCTGCCTTTGTCGGCGGAGACATCACTGCGGGAATACTGGCCTGTCAAATGCTGGAGCAGGAGGAACCTATGCTGCTCATCGATCTGGGTACCAACGGTGAGATGGCGCTGGGTAACAGACAGAAGCTGTATGCCTGTGCCACGGCGGCAGGACCTGCCTTCGAGGGCGGGGCGAACCGTGGTATCTGGGGCGCAGATATGGTGAAATTGTTACAAAAGCTTCTGGAAGAAGGACTGATGGATCAGCAGGGACTGTTAAAGGAACCCTATTTTACGAAAGGGATCCGTATCGGAGATGTGCTTGTGACGAAAGAAGCCGTGCGTGCGGTACAGCTGGCGAAGGGAGCCATTGCCGCAGGCATAGAGATCCTGACGGAAAGCTATGGAATCAGACTTTCGGATATTTCCAAGGTGGTGCTGGCAGGAGGATTTGGTTATTATCTGGACCCGAAGGCAGCTGCCACCATCGGACTGCTTCCGAAGGAACTGACAGAGCGTACCGTGACCGGCGGCAACACGGCACTTAGTGGTGCTGCACTGGTGGGAAACAGGATACTGACCGGACAGCTGCAAGCATGGGATGATTTGCGCAGATGGCACGAATTACAGATTCAGATATTGAATCTGGCGGAGCAGGTAAAATTCACAGAAACATTCTTGAAAAAGATGGATTTTTGTTAAAATTGCGCAAAAAAATATAACAAAACGCATAAAATGTTGTTTCATTATAGCAATAATTATGGTATACTTCTTAGTATGATTACATGTACCGGAGGATATTGTATGAGTACGAATGTTGAGAAACCAAAAAAATCTCTTTTTGCGGGGAAAAAAGAGAAAGCTTCCAAAAAGAAGCCAAAACCTGAGAAAAAGGTGACAAAAGTACCGAAGGAGAAGTCTGTAAAGACAAAGACACCGAAGAAGACATCCGGCAGGAGTGGGAAAAGCTCCAAACTGTTCAGTATACGCAATAAGATCGTAGTATGTTTCCTGGTGCCGATCGTGTTCATGATCATTATCGGCATTTCGGCATACCAGAAGTCTGCGGAAGGCTTAAGTGAGAAATATACGGATTCCACGTTACAGACTGTGCGCATGACGACAGAATACTTGGAGATGACCTGTGATTTTATCCGTTCCGAGGGCTTGAAGTATGCGTATGACGATGATCTGCGGAAATATTTCCTGGGAATGTTCGAGGATAATCCGGTAGACAAGCTGAATTTCTTGACATCCACGAAATCAAATCTTTTGTCAGTGCAGACGTCGAATCCGTTCATCAGTCATATGCACATTATTCCCAAGGAAGGTGTGGGACTTTTGTCTACTAAGCTTTCTTCCGGTGTGGATGGATTCCTGGATGAATATAAGGAGTCGGTAGCTTCCGGCGCTGGCAGAAGAAGCATTCCACAGTGGATCGACAGCCATCCGGTGTTGGATGACAAGGTAAAAGAGACATATCAGGACTACATATTGTCTTTCCAGATGATGAGCCAGTCTAATAACGCCTGCGTTGTTATTGATATGAAGCCTTTGGCTATTACAAACTTTTTGAAGGAGATTGATATCGGTGATGACAGTGTCATCGGATTTATCACTCCGGGTGGAAGAGAACTGGTAGTGGAGCAGCTGGAAGATGGTGAAGAGAGTACTCTGGCTGAGGATGAGACTGTATTCGTCGATCATGACTTTTATAATGAAGTAATGGATCAGGCAGTATCGGATTCCGGTACCGCGGAAGTGGATTTCCGTGGAGAAAAATACCTCTTTATCTATAGCAGCAGTGCGGAAGTGGGCTTTACCACCTGTGCACTGGTACCTATGCGTGTGGTGACCAGCCAGGCTGTGGAGATCCGTAATATGACGATTAGCCTGGTGATCCTGGCCTGTGTGATCGTAGTGATTGTAGGTATTTTTATTACAGTCGGTATCGAGAATAACATGAAACGTATCTCCAGAAAGTTTGGGGATGTGGCACAGGGTGATCTGACTGTGACGGTATCAGCCAAGGGTCATGATGAGTTCCAGGATCTGGCAGAATCCGCGACGAACATGATCACGAATACCAAGAAGCTGGTAAATCAGGTGAGCAATGCCACCGGAGAATTAGAAGTTTCTGCGCAGAATGTGGGACAGGCTTCCGAATTGATCCATGAATATTCCCAGGATATTACCCGTGCTATCGGAGAGATCAATGAAGGTATGGAGGAACAGTCCAGACATGCACAGGAATGTGTAGAGAAGACGGATATTCTCTCCAATGAGATCCAGGAAGTCAGCCATGTGGTAGAGCGTGTTGAGAAACTGGTAGATGAGACTGAAGGCATGATCAACAAGGGAATGGAGATCGTACAGGTACTGGGTGAACGTGCCGGTGAGACCACACAGATGACTGTGAAGGTAAGCGAGAGTATTGAATCCCTCCGCAAGGAATCCGAGATCATCAACAGTTTCGTAGGTACGATCACAGAGATTACGGAACAGACGAATCTGCTGTCTTTGAATGCTTCCATTGAGGCAGCCAGAGCAGGAGAGGCCGGAAGAGGTTTCGCTGTGGTAGCGGAAGAGATCCGCAAGCTGGCAGATGATTCTGCCAAGGCAGCCGGTGAGATCGGCAACAATGTTGCGAACATTACTGCACAGACGCAGAACAGTGTGGAGAGTGCAAGCCAGGCGAAAGCAATGGTAGAACTTCAGACCAAGGCTGTGGAAGAAGTAATCGCAGTATTCCGTGAGATGCAGGCTCGTATGAGTCAGCTGATCGAGGGACTGAAGGATATCGTGGTAAGTACCGAGAAGGCGGATGGCGAGCGTAGTGCAGCGGTAGCGGCAGTGAAAAATATCTCAGACATTATCGAAGAGACCGCAGGCAGTGCAGAAACCGTCAATGATGTAGCCAACAAACTGCTCTCACATGTAGAGAAACTGAGTGACACCGCAAATATGTTGGATGAGAATATGGAAGGACTCAAGAACGAGATCTCTGTATTTAAGATTTGAGCATAAGTGTCTATAAGAAGGAGATAAAAGATAAAGGAAGATCCGGAACAGAAAAGGCGGATCTTCCTTTACTTGATTTCGGAACGAATTGCTACGGTAGGAATTGCGGAGTGTTCTCATGCATATATTTGGGATGAAAGCTGACAGGCGGATGACTTGGCAATGAGAAAAGTGTTGGCGGGTATTCTGATCTTTGATGTGGTCATGGGCATATTATGCCTGGTAGTGGGAACAAGACAATACGCAGGGGATAGGCAATTGGATACCCGGGAGGAAAAAATTCAGGGATTACGGGAAACCCTGGCAGGAGATGTCAACTGTGAGGAAGAACTTGTTCAGAAGATTGCCCTGACTTTTGATGACGGACCGCATCCGAAGTACACGGAGCAGCTTTTGGATGGACTGAAAGAACGGAATGTGGTAGCTACTTTTTTCGTGACTGGGGAGAATGCGGAGAATTATCCGGAGATTATCCGAAGAGAACAGGAAGAAGGGCACCTGATCGGCAACCATACTTACAGCCATATACAGTTGACTTCCTGTAACCGGGAAACTTTCCGGGAGGAACTGGTGAGGACGAATGAGATATTAGAAAAGATCACCGGAGAGAAAGTCAGTTTCGTCCGGCCGCCCTACGGCAGCTGGGATAAAAGCTTTGAGAAGGAACTGAATATGTTTCCGGTATTGTGGAATATTGATCCTTTGGACTGGTGCTCCCACAATGCAGAATACATTGCAGCCAGGGTAGTGGAGAAAGCAGGAGATGGGGATATCATACTGATGCATGACTATTATGATACTTCCGTTATCGCAGCGCTGGAAGTGATAGATGCTTTGCAGGGAGAGGGATTTCAGTTTGTGACGGTGGAAGAGCTTCTGTTTGACTGATAAATTATCCTTGCATCCTATCGTAATGTACGCATATAATATGAAGAGCAAGAGTGGAACAATATGTCGGATGGGTGCGATGAAATGTTCGCATCGTACTTAAAGGAAAACGAATGATAAAAATAGCTTTTTGTGATGATGATCTGTCAGTGCTTAAGGAATTAAGCATATTAATGGACAGATATCGTGTGGAAAGAAATCAGGATATAACTTATGCGGCGTTTCACAGTCCGCTGGAGCTGCTGGCAGAGATAGAGCGGGGGACTGAGCTTGATATTATTTTCCTGGATGTACTGATGCCGGGACAGGATGGGATCAGCACCGCACAGGAGATTAGAAAACATGATACTTCAGTGAAGATCATATATCTGACATCCTCAGCGGAATATGCTGTGGACTCCTATTCGGTAGGTGCCTATTTTTACCAGCTGAAGCCGATCTGGCAGGAAAGCTTCTACCGCCTGATGGATTCGGTGCTCTCGGAGTGCCACCGGAATGAGGAAAAGATCCTGATCCTGCGCAGCAAGTCAGGAATCACCAGAATGGATCTGGACAAGCTGCAGTATTGTGAAGTGATGGGACGTACCTTATTGTTTCACAGGCAGGACGGAGTTGTCATGGACAGCGCCGGAAGACTGGATGATCTGTGCGAACAGCTCAAGGATTATGATTGCTTTATCCGCTGCCACAGGTCTTACCTTGTGAATTTAGCATATGTGCAGAATATTTCCAGTAAGACCGTCACAATGTGCGATGGTACCGAGATTCCGATCCCACATGGAAAATATTTGGAACTGAAAGACAGATTCTTTGATTATTTCTTTCAAAAAAATCAGACAATTCTTGGATAATTTTAAGCGGCCATGACCGGAGAACACCTTCTCCGGTCGATTCATGTCATTTTCGGGTCGATTCATGTCAAAAATGGTTTTCCAATGGAAAAATAAGGTACAATTCTTTCAGACAACAGAAAACTGTTGCTGAAAGGAGAAGAATATTATGAAGAGAAAAGTGATCACATGCGTTATGGGCCTGGTACTGGCAATGTCATTAGCAGCCTGCGGTGAGGAAGAAGTGGTTGTGGAGAACACCAGTGCAGAAGTAACAGTAGAGGTACAGACCACAGAGGCGGCAGAAACTCCGGCGGAGACTGTTGCAGAGACAGATATAGAAGCAGAGGGTGGCCCCCTGTTACAGGTGGAGGTTATGGAGATTCCGGATCTGAGCGGCACGGAATGGACTTTTGCAGGCGGTATGATTGACGGTGTTGAAATGGAGGAAGAGGATCTGAATGCAACACTGGAGACTTACGGCGGTACTTTACAGCTGGTATTCGGTGAAGACGGTGCAGTTACCATGGTACAGGGTGGCGGAAATGCAGAAGGTACATATGAGTATTCCGATGATAACACTGCTATTAAGATGACCCTGGATTTCGGAGGAACAGAGATTTCTTACGCAGGCTTTTTGTCTCAGGTAGGTGATACCGTGACACTGATCGCCATGTCTGATATGAATGGTTATGACGGACTTTATTTTGTACAGTAAAACACAGCAGGAAATATTGGAAAAGTAGAAAGAATGAAAAGGGGAGGGAAGAAATGACGATAGAAATTGTAATTATCGTAATGTTGCTTGCCTCCCTTTTTGGAGCCTGGGTATTGTCGGTGTGGCGTAAACTGGAGATGCAGGAAGAAAATATCCGCAATGCCTTACATCAGACACTGGTACAGCTTTCCGCCGAACGGGAAGCACTGGAAGGCTTGACGGAGCTTTTGAAAGATGTCATTGATGCAGAACTCTTACAGGAGATGAGATGTTCTCTGGAGAATGCACAGGATGGCGGAGAAGTACGACAGCCGGAGTGGATATCAGAACGACAGAGAGAATTATTAAAAGTACAGAATAAAATTGCAGAGATCTCGGAAAGTATGCAGCTTTTGCAGACACAGGAGACCTATCAGAAGTACTGGAAAGCAGCGAAAAGCTATGAACATATGGTGGAGACCAGCGGACTGATCTATAACGATTCCGTGGAAAGTTATAATGGGATGCTTCGTAAGATGCCGGATCGTATAGCAGCGGGAATCTGTGGGTTCCATCGGAAAAAAATAATCGAGATCATGTAAGCTATATACATTTTAAGGAGGGTAAAGTTATGGGATTATTTACAAATAACAAAAAACTATGTCCGATCTGTGGAAGCCCAACACCGAGACTTTTGGCATCGGCAGTGGATGGACAGAATCTGTGCAAGGAGTGCGCAGGCAAAATCAATCTGCCGGATGGTGTACAGGATGGCATGACGGTGGACGATTTTCGGGAATATATCAACATCCATGATGCGAACAAGCCGTTACGCGACAGCTTTACAGAGACTTATCGCTATAATTTCGGCTTTTTTAAGGGAGCGTTATTGTTGGATCTGGATCATCAGCTGCTACGTCTCGGAGACGGCGAAGCGGTATTTGCCATGGAACCTGCAAATATCAGATCTTTCCGCATTTTAGAGGATGGCGAAGTATTATTTGAGGGAGAAAAGGGGAACTTCCGGAGCTACAAGAGTGATATCAGGGAACGGTTAAAAGAATTGAAGCCCAGGATTGAAGAATACAAGATGCTGCGGCATGAGTATGAGATCATGGCAGAGATGGAGCGCAACAGAGAGCAGAACGGCAGGGATAATGACAGAGATTTCAGGGACCGGGTAACAGAACCGGACTTCAATATACCTAATCCGGTAGACAAATTTGCAGTGGAGATCATCCTGGAGCATCCTTACTGGAAGAACTTCTATAAGGAGACGGGTGCGCCGAAATTCAACAGCGATCATCCCAGTACCATTGATTATCTGGATGATTATACGCAGAAAACAGAGGAACTGCACGCACTGGCACAGAATCTGATGCAGCTGATCGATCCGCAGGCGCAGGAACAGGTAATAGATCCTCATGCCTCCGCACAGAGCCAGGGCACTCAGAGTGCACCGCAGACCGCACCTGTACAGACAGAGGATCCGACTGTGGCATTGCCCAAGTATAAGGCATTGATGGATGCCGGCGTTATCACAGCAGAGGAGTTTGAAGCGAAGAAGAAACAGCTGCTGGGACTGTAAAAAGTGAATATTTCAAATTGACGGGCGCATGGCTGTCGGATATACTATAAGAGTATACTATCTTACATGGGTATGATACGGAAAGCAGGATCTGACAGCCATGAGTGATTTACAGAAGAAAGAAACATTATTGATCGTTGATGATTCCAAATTTCAAAGAGTAGTGATCAGACAGTCTCTCGGGGAGTACTTTAATTTCGCAGAGGCTGTTTCCGGTGAAGAATGTCTTCAGATCATGGAGAAGGAAAGTGATGCCATTGATCTGGTTCTGCTGGATCTGGTCATGCCGGGCATTGACGGCTTCGAAGTACTGCGCCGCAGACAGAGCATGGAAGGCTTCAAGGATACACCGGTCATTGTTCTGACCAATACAGAGTCCGCAGCTTCCCAGTCGGATGCTTTTGCCCTGGGAGCAGATGAATTTATCATTAAGCCGGTGGATGCCCGTATCGCACTTTCCCGTATCAACAATACGCTGGGGGTAAAACGTAGATTACAGAGCAGCCGGGATGAACAGAAGGCATGGGAGACCAAATCTCAGATCGATGAAATGACCAGTCTGTTCAACAAGATGACAGTAGAAAAGCTGATCACGAAGGCCTTGACAGAGCATGAGAACAGAACACATGCTTTGATGTTAATAGATATTGATAATTTTAAGTCTGTCAATGACGTCTACGGACATACCATGGGTGACCATGTCATCAGCGTGATCGCGGGGGTGATTTCTTCCCAGTTCCGAAGCACCGATTATGTGGGGCGTGTCGGGGGAGATGAATTCTGCGTATTGATGGCGGATATTCCGTCGAGAGAGATCGCACTGATCAAGGCAGAGAATCTGGTTAGTCTTGTAAAATATAAGGAGAACTTATCCATACCGGAAAATATATCTATCAGTGTGGGAGTAGCTTTTTCCGAAGCGGATGATCAGTGCTATGATGAGCTGGCAGCAAAAGCCGATCAGGCTCTGTACGTCTCTAAAAAATCCGGTAAAGGGAGATACAGCGTCTACGGCGAGGAACAGCAGGCTCCCGAGAAAGTCATACAGGCCCTTGTATGGTCCGGCTCCCGTAATGTTACCAGCATGATGGAATTTGCCCTACCGGATTATGTACAGCTGAAGACAGTGGCTTCGGTGGAAGAGATCAGATCCTGTATGGAAGAAAAGACCGATGAAGATATTCCGGTATTGATCGTGGATGTATCGGAGGAAGAGGATCAGGGACAGAGGCGTTGGCAGGAGCTTCGAAACCTGACAGAAGAGCATACGTTTTCCATGATCGCTATCTGTAAGGAGGGCAATCTGGAACAAATGAAATGTGCTTTGGAGACGGAAGAACTTTCGGATCTCTTGCTGGCACCGCTGGAAGCGAATACGTTGAAACGACGTGTGAAGATCTGGATGCAAAATTGCAAGTTATGATAAAGTCTGTTATAATTGGCTGGAGCATATCAAAGGATGTGCTTCGGCCTTTTTGGATGATAGAAGCAGAGGATGTAACAGTATGGATTTATTTGAATATATGCGAAGCACCAATATGGAAAAAGAAGCACCGTTAGCTGCCAGAATGCGTCCAAGGACTCTGGATGAAGTCGTAGGGCAGGAGCATATCATCGGCAAGGATAAGCTTCTGTACCGTGCCATTAAGGCGGACAAGATCAGTTCCATTATATTCTATGGACCGCCCGGCACCGGCAAGACGACGCTGGCGAAAGTCATTGCTAACACTACAAGCGCTGAGTTCCAGCAGATCAATGCCACCGTAGCCGGCAAAAAGGACATGGAGGAAGTGGTGGCGAAAGCCAAAGAACTGCAGGGAATGTACGGGAAACGCACGATCCTGTTTATCGATGAGATCCATCGTTTTAACAAAGGACAGCAGGATTACCTGCTTCCTTATGTGGAGGACGGTACGATCATTCTCATCGGAGCTACCACGGAGAATCCTTATTTTGAGGTGAACGGAGCGTTGATCTCCCGTTCCGTGATCTTTGAACTAAAACCGATCCCCAGGGAAGCTATTAAAGAGCTTCTGAAGAAGGCGGTTTACGATACGGATCGAGGTATGGGAGCTTACAACGGTACGATCGATGAAGATGCATTGGAGTTTTTGGCGGATATCTCCGGCGGAGATGCCAGACATGCCCTCAACGCCATCGAACTGGGTATCATGACCACAGAGCCCGGCCCGGATGGTAAGATCCACATTACGCTCGATGTGGCACAGCAGTGCATTCAGAAGAGAGCGGCAAAATATGATAAAAACGGTGACAACCATTACGATACGATCTCTGCTTTTATCAAAAGCATGCGTGGCTCTGACCCGGATGCCGCAGTATATTATCTGGCAAGAATGTTAAATGCGGGAGAGAGCGTGACTTTTATCGCGAGACGTATCATGATCTGTGCATCGGAGGATGTGGGCAATGCGGATCCGCAGGCACTGGTAGTGGCAGTGAACGCTTCCCTGGCGGTGGAACGGGTCGGTATGCCGGAGGCACAGATCATTTTAGCACAGGCAGTCACTTACATTGCTACGGCACCCAAGAGCAACCGCAGCTATGAAGCGGTATCCCGGGCAATGCAGGAAGTGCAGGCCAGCGGAGATCTGCCGATTCCCACACATCTGCAGGATGCACATTATAAAGGAGCAGCAAAATTGGGACATGGTACAGGATATAAATATGCCCATGATTACCCGAATGACTATGTGGAACAACAGTATCTGCCCTATGAGTTAAGCGGCAGGGAGTTCTATCAGCCTTCGGGCAACGGCTATGAAGTGAAGATCCGTGAACATATGGCGAGAATCAAAAAAGAAGCGGCAAAACCAGAATAATTCCCGGAATTAGAATAATTCCGTGATCAGATATTTGTATATTTCCTGGTTTTTCCGCTGCCAGTTATCGCAGATGGCAGCGGCAGTTTCTTCCACGGGGACAGACAGAGTGATATCTACCAGACTGATGCCTCTGTCTTTTGCTACCAGGTGAGCTTCGTACTCACCGGAAGTGGATTTATAGTAATCTCCGAGGACGGATACTTCGTTGCGCAGTGTGAATTCATTTTCCTGAAAATAGGTATTGATCTCCTGCTTGATGGTATCACCAATGCGGTTCTCGAAGAAATTCAGTGTTTCTTTTCCCTCGTCAGTGATGGACAGATGTGTCCGGTTGCGGATCGACTGGGTGGCAATCATGCCGGCATCTGTCAGCTCATTGATGACCTGCTGTAAGGTCAGAAAATTCGTGTATTCTTTCCCGAGGATAAAGTCGCTTACCTGTGCGGTAGTGAGAGGGAAGGTAACGCGGTTCAGCATATAGAGAACGATGAGTTTGTATAGAGTAAGCGGATCTTGTAACATAATGTGAGTACAGCCTTTCTTATAGTTATGAATAGTTGTCTTTTTGAAACAGGTCACCCTGACGGATGCCCTGTTTTTTCATGCGATGATGTAATTCGTTGAGAACACTGCGCTTGTCCATACTCCAGGTGGGAGCGATCAACAGATTTTTCGGTCCGTCACCGGTGACACGGTGGATCACGATGTCCGGGGACAGATGGGCGAGACAGGAGATGACCAGATCGATATAGGCATCAAAGGTCAGAGCCTCGAACTTACCTGCCAGGTAATCATCCGCAAGATCGGTATCTTTCAGCACATGCAAGAGCTGTAATTTGATGCCGAGAGGCTGGATCCGGTTCAGATAATCCATTGTCTGAAGCAGCTGAATATTCGTTTCCCCCGGGAGTCCCAGGATCGTGTGGACGATAAATGGAATCTGCAAAGCCTTAAGATCTGCACATGCTTGTTCAAAACAGGACAGCGGATAACCTCTGCGGATATAGCGGGCGGTATCTTCGTGGATGGTCTGAAGCCCCAATTCGATCCAGAGAAATTTGTCCGGATATTCGTTACGCAGCTTCGCCAGCAGGTCCAGTACTTCTATGCCCAGACAGTCCGGTCTCGTGGCAATGGAGATTCCACACACATCCGGATGGTTCAGGGCAGAACGATACACCTCTTCCAGATAAGGGAGAGGGGCATAGGTGTTTGTATATGCCTGAAAATAGGCAATCAGATCCTGCCCGGTTGCTTTGCTGCCGAACTTAGCCATACCTTCCGTGAGCTGTTCTGGCATTGACTTGCCTGCCATGTCCACAGCAAAATCGCCGCTGCCGCCTCTGCTACAAAAGATACAACCCCGAGTGCCAAGGGTGCCGTCCCGATTGGGACAGGACATCCGGGCATTCAGGGCTATTTTATAGCATTTATGGTGAAATGTATTTTTACAATAGGAATCCAGAGAGTAGTAGGGCTTGCCGTGCCATTCTCTTTTTATGTTATTCGGATACATTAGCGGATATGACTCTTCACGGCATTGGCTACGACTTCCGCTACCTGGGGATCGAAGGCTTCCGGCATGATATTATCATCGGAGAGCTTGTCGGCAGGTACCAGCCCGGCGATGGCTTCGGCAGCGGCTAACTTCATCTCTTCAGTGATCTGAGTAGCGCGTCCTTCCAGGGCACCCTTGAAGATACCGGGGAATGCTACCACGTTGTTCACCTGATTGGGAAAATCACTGCGTCCGGTTCCAACGACACGGGCACCGGCTGCCTTTGCCACATCCGGCATGATCTCGGGAACAGGATTTGCCATGGCGAACAGGATGGAATCATGGTTCATGGAAGCTACCATCTCGGGAGTGACGATGTTAGGAGCGGAGACACCGATGAAGATGTCAGCACCCTTCAGAGCATCGGCAAGAGAACCGGTTTCGTTATTTAAGTTGGTAACCTCGGTCATTTTTTTCTGCATCCAGTTCAAACCCTCGGTATCTTTAGAAACGATACCTACTTTATCGCACATGATGATATTGGGGAAACCATAGGTCAGAAGCAGTCTGGTGATCGCCACACCGGCGCTTCCGGCACCGTTTACCACTACGCGGCAGTCTTCCTTTTTCTTACCAACTACCTTCAGGGCATTGATGACACCGGCGAGTACGACGATGGCGGTACCGTGCTGGTCATCATGGAATACAGGAATGTCCAAAATCTCCTTCAGACGTTCCTCAATTTCGAAGCAGCGGGGGGCGCTGATGTCTTCCAGATTGATGCCGCCAAATCCGGGAGCCAGATAGGTCACTGCCTTGATGATCTCTTCAGTATCCTGCGTATCTAAGCAGATGGGAACGGCGTTCACATTGCCGAATTCCTTGAAGAGGACTGCCTTGCCTTCCATAACGGGCATTGCTGCATAGGGTCCGATGTTACCGAGTCCCAAAACGGCACTTCCGTCGGAGACAACGGCTACGGTATTGGCTTTCATGGTGTATTTATAAGCAGCTTCCTTATCCTGGGCAATTACCTTGCAGGGCTCTGCAACACCGGGAGTATATGCAATCGCCAGATCTTCACGGGTCTTTACCGGAGTCTTGGATACGGTTTCAAGTTTACCGTTCCATTTTTCGTGCATCAGTAACGCTTTTTCGTTGGTTGTCATGACAATACCTCTTTCTTTGATTATTTATAGATACAGATGTCATGAACTATGATATAATAGAATCCGGTACTTCGCAAGGATTTGTAAAAAAATAATTTTGGGACTTCCTATTTTAAAAAATATATATTATAATAAGCGCAGATGTAGTTTTAATATCTATTTTATTTCATTGACACATCAGGATAGATCAGGAGTATTCCCCTAAGTGAACAGTTTGCAGAGTATATAATGAATACAGGAGGAGCATATGAGGGAAAAATATGAATCACTTGCATTAGTGCAGTTGAAGGAGCTGGCAAAAGTGCGTGGCCTGAAGGGTACTTCCACAATGAAAAAGGCGGAGCTGGTAGAAGCCATGCTGGCAGAAGATGAGCGCTTGAAAAAAGAGGAAGAAGCGAAGGTAGCGGCAGCCAGACAGACAGCAGCAACAAGCGGAGAGCCGGAGAGAACAGAGCGTCCTGTAAGACAGGATCGCCCCTACAGACAAAAGCCGCAGGAGAACGGTGCAGCAGAGAACGTTGGAGCGAGAAGTGAAGCTTATACCAAGGAACGGTCCTTTAACCCGAACAATGTGGCTTATGACGAGAGCCAGTATCCCAAGGAATTAGACAGCGGTATTGAAGCCAGCGGTATCCTGGAGGTAATGCCGGACGGTTACGGATTTATCCGCTGCGAGAATTACATGCCCGGTGAGAATGATGTCTATGTGGCACCCAGTCAGATCCGTCGTTTCGGACTGAAGACCGGCGATATTCTGAAGGGTAACAAGCGGATCAAGACGCAGCAGGAGAAGTTCAGTGCGCTGCTGTTTGTTAAGAGCATTAACGGCTATACCGTAGAAGAATCTGCCAAGAGAATGGCATTTGAAGATATGACTCCGATCTTCCCCGATGAGCGGATCAAAATGGAGACTCCCGGTTGCAGCGTAGCCATGAGAGTTATGGATCTGGTGAGCCCTGTCGGCAAGGGACAGCGTGGTATGATCGTATCCCCGCCCAAGGCAGGTAAGACCACCCTGTTAAAAGAGGTGGCAAAGTCCATTTTAAGTGGCAATCCCAAGATGCATATGCTGATCCTGCTGATTGATGAGCGTCCCGAGGAAGTTACCGATATTAAGGAAGCGATCCACGGAGATAATGTAGAAGTCATTTACTCTACTTTCGATGAACTTCCCGAGCATCATAAGAGAGTATCCGAGATGGTGATCGAGCGCGCAAAGCGTCTTGTAGAACATAAAAAGGATGTCGTGATCCTGCTTGACAGTATCACCCGTCTGACCAGAGCGTATAACCTGGTGGTTCCCCCCAGTGGACGTACTCTGTCCGGTGGTCTGGATCCTGCCGCACTCCATATGCCCAAGAGATTCTTCGGTGCAGCCCGTAATATGCGTGAGGGCGGAAGCCTGACGATTCTGGCAACCGCACTGGTAGAGACCGGAAGTAAGATGGATGATGTGGTATACGAGGAATTCAAGGGAACCGGTAACATGGAAATGGTTCTGGACAGAAAATTGTCCGAGAAGCGCATTTTCCCGGCTATCGACCTTGCAAAGTCCGGCACCAGAAGAGAAGACCTGCTGTTAACTCCGGAAGAGCTGGAAGCCATCAATATCATGCGTAAGGCGCTGAATGGACTGAAGCCCGATGAGGCAACCGACCGAATTCTGGATATGTTTGCTCATACACGCAACAATGGGGAATTTGTGAACATGGTGAAGAAGAATCACTTCATTTAATTATCTGATTATCGCAAAAAATGTTAAAATAAGTCTTGCACCGTATCTTTTCTTATGGTACAATAATACCGCTGTTTGTGGTTCCATAAGCAGTGAGGATGAGAACAAGAACTTATACACGACATTTTTATAGAGAGGTGAAAAAAATGAAAGAAGGAATCCATCCCGCTTACTACCAGGCAACTGTAACCTGCAACTGTGGTAACACATTTGTAACCGGCTCCACCAAGCCCGAGCTTCACGTAGAAGTTTGCTCCAAGTGTCATTCATTCTACACTGGCCAGCAGAAGTCTGCAAGAACCGATGGCCGTATTGATAAGTTCAATAAGAAATACGGTGTTAAATAAGATTGCAAGCGAACGGTTGAGGTATTCTTATCTCAACCGTTTCTTGTCGTACAGAAAGTGCATTCCTATACGACAAAAAGGATTCTGTTTTATACTGCATTAAGAGGACAATATTTATGGCTAGAAGAAAGAGTCGTTATTCCGGTATCGGCGGACAGGCCGTGCTGGAAGGCGTTATGATGAAAAATAAAGAAAAATACGCGGTAGCGGTCCGTAAGCCGGACGGTGAGATCGATGTGGAAGTGGAGACCTATCAGGGACTGGCTCATGGCAGCAGGATCAAGGAGCTTCCCTTTATCCGCGGTATTTTTAATTTCCTGGATTCTCTGATCCTGGGAACCAGAGCGTTAAATTATTCTGCTTCCTTTTATGAAGAGGAGGACAGTAAGGAGACGAAGTTCGATAAAGCAATGAATAAAATGAGCGGCGGTAACGGAGAAAAACTGCTGTCCGGTATCGTGACGGTGATCTCAGTCGTACTGGCAGTGGGAATCTTCATTGTACTTCCTTATTTTATTTCATCGCTGTTTGAGAGCTTTATCCGCAATCGATCCCTGATGGCGATCATTGAGGGCGTGATCCGTATTGCCCTGTTTTTATTGTATGTATGGGGGATCAGTGCCATGAAGGATATCCGCAGACTGTACCAGTATCACGGCGCGGAGCACAAATGCATCAACTGTATCGAGAAGGGCAGACCGCTGACAGTGCACAACGTGATGCGCAGCTCCAGACTGCATAAGCGCTGCGGTACCAGCTTTATTTTCTTTGTTATGTTGGTAAGTATCGTGCTGTTTTTCTTTATTCAGGTGGACAATGTAGCGGAGAAGGTGGTCCTTCGTATTCTGCTGATGCCTGTTGTGGCAGGAATCTCTTATGAGATCATCCGCCTGGCAGGACGCACGGATAATATATTTATTAAGATTCTGTCGGCACCCGGCATGTGGATTCAGCGTATGACTACGAAGGAGCCGGACGAGAGCATGGCAGAGGTAGCTATCGCTTCCGTAGAAGCAGTATTCGACTGGAGAAAATATCTGCAGGATACCTTCGGCTACGAAGTGGATGAGAGCTGGATGCAGGATGAAAAACCTGCGGAGCCTGAGGATTAGAAACGATGACCTATCGTGAATGTTATGAAAAAGGCTGCTATATACTGAATGAGGCAGGAATCGAAGAATCCACACTGGATGCCAGACTTTTGCTGGAGGCTGTGTGTGGAACGGACCGCAATGATCTGCTGGTGCACGGCGAACAGCCGGTGGCACCGGAAGCGGAAGAAAAGTACTTTGGCTGGATCGGGAAGCGCGCCGGACGTATTCCGCTGCAACAGCTGACTGGGGAGCAGGATTTTATGGGACTGACATTTACGGTCAATGAAAATGTATTGATTCCCAGGCAGGATACCGAGATTCTGGTGGAAGAAGTACTCAAGGAACTCCATGACAGGATGCGGATACTGGATATGTGTACGGGCTCCGGATGTATTCTGTTAAGCCTTCTGCATTACAGCAATGACTGTGAAGGACTGGGCGTGGATCTGTCAGCTGAGGCCCTGGAAGTGGCAGGACGAAATGTCTTGAAGGTGCTTACCCCGGAAAAAGCGGAGCATGCGCATTTTTTACAGAGTGATCTGTTTGAAAAGGTGGAGGGAAAATTTGAGATCATCGTGTCGAATCCGCCTTACATCGCCAGTGCGGAAATAGAGAAGCTGATGCCGGAGGTGAGGGATCATGAACCAAGGATGGCATTAGACGGTACGGAGGATGGTTTACATTTTTACCGCCGTATCATTAAAGAAGCAGGAAAACATCTGGTGAACAGCGGAATGCTCTTTTTTGAGATCGGATATGACCAGGGACAGGCTGTGTCGGAACTGATGCGCACCGGTGGGTACCGCGAGGTACAGGTGGTGCAGGATTATGCCGGTCTGGACCGGGTAGTACTAGGGACTTATTGTGAGAGGAATTAGTTATGTTTGACAAGTTAGAAGATTTATTGATTCGTTTTGAAGAGATCATGGGTGAACTGCATGAGCCCACGGTCACGAATAACCAGGAACGTTTCCGCAAGCTGATGAAGGAACAGAGTGATCTGACTCCCATCGTGGATGCGTATACAGAGTATAAAAAGTGCAAGCAGGATATCGAAGATTCTCTTTCCATGCTGGAAGAGGAAAAAGACGATGAAATGCGCGAGATGATCAAGGAGACGTTAAATGACAGCAAGAAACGTGTGGAAGAGCTGGAGCAGGAGCTGAAGATCCTGTTACTGCCCAAGGATCCTAATGATGATAAGAACGTAATCGTGGAAATCCGTGCAGGTGCCGGCGGCGATGAGGCTGCGCTGTTCGCAGCGGAGATCTATCGTATGTATGTGCATTATGCCGAGAAGCAGCGTTGGAAGGTAGAGCTGATCAACGTGGATGAGATCGGTATCGGCGGTATGAAGGAAGTCCAGTTTACCATCAGCGGACAGGGTGCTTATTCCAAGATGAAGTATGAGAGTGGCGTACATCGTGTACAGCGTGTACCGGAGACCGAGAGCGGCGGACGTATCCATACCTCCACCATCAGTGTGGCGGTTATGCCGGAGGTGGATGATGATATTGATATCGTCATCGAGGATAAGGATATCCGTATTGATGTCATGAGAGCATCCGGTAACGGCGGTCAGTGCGTCAACACCACCGACTCTGCGGTACGTCTGACTCACTATCCTTCCGGAATCGTGGTATACAGCCAGACAGAGAAGTCTCAGATTCAGAACAAGGCGAAGGCATTCGCACTGTTGAAATCCAAGCTGTATGACATCGAACAGCAGCAGAGACACGATGCGGAAGCGGAGATGCGCCGCAGCCAGATCGGTACCGGAGACCGTTCCGAGAAGATCCGTACCTACAACTTCCCCCAGGGTCGTGTCACCGACCATCGTATTGGTCTGACCCTTTACAAGTTAGACAAGATCATGAACGGAGATATCGAAGAGATTATCGATGCCTGCATCGCAGCCGACCAGGCAGCCAAGCTGGCTAAGATGAATGAAGAATAAAATTGTAAAAGAAACGGTCTTTGGCATAAGTCAAAAGACCGTTTCTTTGATTTATGGGCTTTAGCCTGTTGAGTGCATCGGAGTTTCTCCAAACGGAGAAATGGA